>SKDY01000157.1_pt1 | contig 59967 bp, 48 predicted proteins | sample 4826591 | NCBI WGS metagenome assembly SKDY01 (sample SAMN11008823, study PRJNA524170) | human gut metagenome | biome: Human fecal sample; material: Feces; isolation source: fecal sample from pouch patient p10, p22 | host: Homo sapiens | place: Israel: Tel-Aviv | collected 2016-06-15 | reverse complement strand
GGTTCCGTCTCCTGGCTTCCAATCGCGGTTTTTTGTTTTGGCGAATGAAAATCGTACACAGGACGCGGGCCATGCCCTCTTACGTCAGGGCCGGAATCCGAAAGTGCGCAAGAATTCGGGCGTTATCGGCTATTGTAGACAAATCATTGAGGTAAAACGACAAAGCCGGTATCCTTCAGATAATTCTTGCCGACGCTCATATCGTACTGAATGAGTTGATAATCATGAAGCATTGTCTTGGCTTCTTTGGAAAGCTGTTTGTCATTAATGCGATTACCTGCTGCATCAAGATAAACCGGTTCATCAGCATTGCCTCCGGCCGACGAGGGGATAGAGATTGCCGGGATGGTTTCGTGCATTTTCGTCAGGAAAGCCAGATAGGGGCTGACTTTTGCATTGAGATGTGAGGCTAGCTGTGCGGAGAAGTAATTTGATGATGTGTAAGCGCTGGAGACATCATCTAGTTTGGTGCCTGCCGATTTCGAAGCATCGTTAGACCAGATGAAATAATCAGTTTCATGCAGTCCGAGAATATTATCTTTGCTGGAATATGCCGTGGAGTAAATCCCAGGTAGATGATCTCCATAGAATACGACGGTGATTGGCCTATCGATATGGTTGAGCTGATTCAAGAATTCAGTTGTTGCTTGATCCGTATAGCTTAGACCCTTTGTATAGGTTTCAATATTTTGTTTCTCATCATCCTGCAAATTTGAAGAAGTATCTTCATCCTTAAATTGATTATCAGGATAAAAATCTTCATAAGGCATATGGTTCTGCATGGTGACAACTTGATAGAACTTCTTCTGGTCAGAAGATGAAATCTTTTTGAGTACTTCTGAGTAGAAGGACTCATCCGAGGCATACCAAGCAGAGCCAAGTGGTCGTAGGCCTTTCAATTGTGGTGTGCCATCTGTGGCATAAAACTTCGAGAAGCCAAATTTTTTGTAATTCAAATCACGGAAGTACATGTTGCGGTTGTAAGCGTGGAATGCGATGGATGAGCCCTTTCCGTTGGCTTTGTCCCAAGCTTGATTGAGCGTAGGCGCCCATTTGAGGGATGGTACCAGCTGCTGATAGGCAATGGATAATGTGGAACTGTAATTTGTCATGGACAAGCCGGACAAAGCTTGATACTCAATATTTGCGGTGCCGCCTCCGTAGCCCGGGGAAAGCATCAGACCGGAAGTTGTTTGGGCTTTGACATGACGAATATTTGGCATTGGATCTTCGGAGAAGCTGACGCCAGGCACTCGAGTTGGATCCGAGAACGTTTCGGAAAGTACCATGATGACAGTGTTGTCGGTCATGTTTTCGGTTCGGGTTTGATTAAGCTGTTTTGCCTGTTCCGTGTATTTCCGAGAGATTTTTTCCATAGCTTCTTGCGAATATCCATTGGGTTTATCCATGGTCTTTGTGTGCGCGAGACGCAGGAAATTCACAACAGGACCATTGTTCGTGGAATCTGCGAGGCCATTCCAGATCTGTGGACTATCTCCAAGATTTTTTGCGAAATCTGTTGACCAGTATCCTTCGTTGCCAAATCCCCATACGAAGGAAAAACACAGTGCGAAACTGCAGCATGCGGCTACAATGCGAGTGAGCGTGCCGGCAAGGTTCTTAATTCCGGTGAAAGGGTGCCGCCAGGAACAGTAGATGACGGCATTACGTCCATCGATAAACTGCATGATAATGCAAATGACGACAAGCCATATGACACCGCTAACTGCTGTATTGACAAGTCCTTGACTGCTTTGAGGGATGAAGGATGCTAACTGTCCAGTGTTGCCTCCGGTGATGAAATTAAGATCAGCCGGAAGCACGGGTTCATTGCGAGATTCAATTTTGATGTGGTTCGCCACGGCGTAAACGGTCATGACTGTGCTAAAAATTGCTGTTGCTATCCAAAAACGATTAATTATGAATATGAGCGTGAGGTAGGCGACTGCGAGAATAATGAGATTAAGTAAGAAAATGTAGTTTTTGTCGAACCAGATTTGACTAATAAAATGTGCCAACTGTCCAACGATGCTGGATGCCTGTTTTACGGCTTCGCTGACGTCCTCGCCTTTTTTGTACTCGGGTTCGGAATACATGCCCCATTGGATAAACAATGTTTCGAATGTGGTGAGGGCCATGAGAATGATTGCATAGAAAGAAAAAGAGAAACGATGGCGCTTCTTCCACAAGGCATGCGCGCTCTGGAAGAACTTGATGATGAGCTGGATGGCTTTGAAACTCGTGAAAGTGCGCCATGCGTTACGTACTGTGGTCGCAGCGGTACGTGTGGCGCGTGCGGTGGTGTGGACCGCACTGGCAATAGCGTGTCCTGCTCGTTTCAAGCTATGCCCGGCAGTCGTCAGCGCTGTCCGAACCGTTTGAAGAGTGCGCGGCATCGCCTGTAATGCGTGATTGCCGTTAACTTGCGCCTCTGCAGCAAAAGAGGAAGCATGCTGCTCGTCCGTAATCGCAAGAATATCCGTATCACATGGTGCGACGGACGCTTCCGTTTCCGGTATGTAGATGCTTCGGTGCGCGGGTTCCGCATGAAGGAGAGTTTTCTGCGTATACAACTCGGCACGGTGACGTGCCTTGAAATAAGAGGGGGTATCTGTCATGCTCTCATCGGCCAGTGGCTGGTAGATGCCGCCGGTAAACGATTGTTTGGGATGTCTGGCGTATGAAGGCTCGAAGGCATGAACGGCAGACTGGATATAAGGCATCGTCGCTTCCTTCACGGCAAATAACCCCTTATGTAAACGGGGGCTCATGAGCATGTAAAACCGAGCTATATATTAGCCAGTGTGTCTGGACGAGTAGGTGTCTTGATGGTAGCTGGTGGGTATCTGAATGATGAATGAAACCAAGGCATGTTCTTAAGCGCAGTCAAATAGTTATGCGATAGTGGCGGTATGAAGGGGAAGAAGATTTTTCGATGCATGCCAGTGTTGGTGGCGTTGTGCGTGTTGCTTGAAGGCATGTTTTTCATGACTATTACCAAGCCTGGTCATGTGCCGGATATTTGGACGCATGTTTATCGAATTGACTCCATACTCAACGGGGATGTAATTGCGCGGCCAGTTACTTCAAGAAGTATGTTGCATAATGCTGAGACAGGGGTAGTCGGTGGCGCGGTCGATCGCAGTTGGATGCAGTATTCCCTGGAGCAATATGACGGATATGATCCAGGAATTGTGATTCCGGAGTCTATTACTAATAACAAGGCGTCCGCAACGGTTGACCTGCCGTTCAACAATACGGCAACAAATTCACCGATTGTATATGCTCCGCAATTGCTGGGTTTTGCTGTAGGCCGATTATTTAATCTGAGATCTGGAACAACATATCGATTGGCAGAAATATGCATGATAGCTGTCTACGCATTACTCATGTACTGCGCGGTTATGGCATTGCCAAAATGGCGTATTCCGGTTGGACTATTGCTGTGCGTTCCTCAAATGCTTAGATTCGCCTCATTTTCCATCTCTGCGGATTCGCTGACACAAGCTGTGATGATTCTGTTCTCCTGTTTGCTGTTCCGGGGAATTATTGGTAAACGATCACAACGTGGAGCAGTGGCGCTTGCGGTAACGAGCGTGCTATTGGCAATGTGCAAGTTTGTGTACATGCCATTGGTTTTGCTGGTTATTCCGTTGATGTTTGATAGAGTTTCCGGTCGCTGGCGTGTGAATCGTGGTCGGGCTGTGCCATTGTTGATAGGCGTGGTTGCGTCTGGTATATGGACCATATTCTGGTTGGGCGTCAATGCTTGGTATACGAATTGTCCGATGCTGGTTTCGTACAAACAAATGAGCGAGCGCAAGCATGCATTGTTGACGGATCCCGTTGCCATGTTGGATGCTGTGAAGAACATTGCATGGGCGATAACGCATGCTCAATCGAATATGAATAACAGGACGGACAGCATCATGATTGCCGCGTGTTGGTTGGCAATTGTGGTTTCCGTAGTCGTGTTGGCTGTGACCAGTGTGGTGAATGCTTGTGTCAAAAGCCGCCGAAAGAATCCGGTTAGGACTGCCAATGGTTCTATAAATGCATGCGGTGTGCTTTCCTTACCATACGCATGGTTGATCGCGGTGGTCTGTATCGGAGATATCCTACTGATTTACCTTGCCTTGTGGCTGCAATACGATGCGGATGGGCTAATCGGAGTCGACGGTATGCAATTCAGGTATTTCCTTCCTTATGCGCCTTTGTTTGCATTCGTAATGTTGGAATCGGGAAGGCGGTTGCTGAAACAGTGAGCGAACAGGGATTCAAACCGAAACATATTCTGGTAACCGGCGGATGCGGGTTCATCGGCGCGAATTTCGTGCGGTATGTGGCGCGCAATCATCCGGACGTGCATATCACCGTGCTTGACAAGCTGACGTATGCGGGCAATCCGGCGAACATCGACGGGCTGCCGCAATCGCAGGTCGAACTTGTCATCGGTGATATCTGCGATGCGTTGCTGCTGGAACGCATTGTGCCCGGCTGCGACGCCATCGTGCATTTCGCGGCGGAATCACATAACGACAATTCCATCTTCGACCCGGAACCGTTCATCCGCACGAACGTGGAGGGCACGATGCGGCTGTTGGAGGCCGCGTGTAAATACGGCGTGCGATTCCACCACATCAGTACCGACGAAGTGTACGGAGACCTGGCGTTGGACGATCCGGCGCGATTCGGCGAAAACTCGCCGTACCGCCCGTCAAGCCCGTACAGCGCGTCGAAAGCCGCGTCCGACCATCTGGTGCGCGCGTGGACGCGCACATATGGCTTGCGTGCCACCATTTCCAACTGTTCCAACAATTACGGGCCATACCAGCATGTGGAAAAGTTCATTCCACGGCAGATCACGTCCATTCTGGATGGCATGCGGCCGAAACTGTATGGTACCGGCGAGAACGTGCGCGACTGGATTCATACGGAAGACCACTCTTCGGCGGTATGGGCGATTCTGACGCGCGGTCGAATTGGTGAGACGTATCTGATCGGCGCGGACGGCGAGAAAAGCAACATCGCCGTGCTGCGCATGATAATGCGGTTGATGGGGCAGCCGGAAGACGCGTTCGATTGGATGCGCGACCGGCCGGGGCACGACCGCCGGTATGCGATCGACTCGTCCAAGCTGCGTGCCGAATTGGGTTGGAAGCCGGCGCATACGGATTTCGAAAGCGGCTTGCACGACGTGGTCGACTGGTATGCGACGCACCGCGATTGGTGGGAGCCAGCCAAAGCCGCCACCGAAGCACGCTACCGGGCACAAGGGCTGTGATCGTTGTGGACGCGGGCGCGCGATAGGTGTGGCGGGCGCGACGGGAAGAGGGGTGGTGGCGAGTGCGAGCTGAAGGGCTTATGCTGGTAGGAGAAACGTTTTACAGGGGGTAGCTGATGGCGCGAAGGGCAACGCTGAAGGATGTGGCTGCGGCGGCGGGAGTGTCCGTGACCACGGTGTCGCTGGTGCTGAATGATCGGCCGGCGCGTGTTTCCGCGGAGAAACGCGAGGCGATCGCGCAGGCGGTGAAACAGTTGAACTACGTGCCCAATCAGAACGCGAGGAGCCTCGTCACCAAACAATCCAAGCTCGTGGCGCTCATCGTGCCCGACATCGAAAACCTGTTCTTCGCGGCGCTCGCCAAGTGCGTGGAGGATGAATGCGCCGCGCAGGGGTATTCGCTGATCGTGGCCAATTCGGATGATTCGCGTGAGTCGGAACAGGCTTTGCTGCGCAGGCTGACGTCACGTGGGGTGGATGGCGTGCTGCTGATTCCCGCGCGCGAATCCTGCGCGGCCGGTGCCGGCGCCGCGTTGCGTGAGGACGTGGAGCGTGTCACCTGCCCGGTGGTGCTCATCGACCGACTGACGCAATGCGGTTGGTGTGACGCGGTCGGCTTCGACAACTATCTCGGCGGTCGGCTTGCGGCACAATACCTGCTGGAAGGCGGGCACAAGCGCATCGGCATTGTGACGGGCGATGTGGCCGAATCGAGCGCGGCCGACCGTCGCCGTGGTTTCGTGGATGCGATCGAGCAGGCGGGGGAGCGGTTCGATCCCGCGTTGTGCGTGTCCGGCGACTACCGTTTCGACGGCGGCTATCATGCTGCCGACCAGATCATCGACGGCGGTGCGACCGCCGTGTTCTGCTGCAACGACGTGATGGCGCTCGGCTTCCGTCAGCGTATGGCGGAACGCGGGCTGCACGTCACCGAAGACATGCAGGTGATCGGCTACGACAACATTCTCAAACGATTCGGATTGGGTTTGCGCATGACCACCGTCGAACAGAGCGTGGTCGATTTGGCCGCCGCCGGCTGGGGCATGCTGGGCAGTCGAATCGACGCCGTGGTACGTGGCGATGGCGATTCCGGTGCGGGCCGTCCGTGGCTCGCCTCGCCGCAGGTGAAGGTGTTGACGCCGAAACTGGTGCAGGCCGCTTGCGCATAACGCGCATAACGCGCATAACGCGTGCGATGCGTATATTGCGTATTGCGCGTGTAACGTGGGGCGCGTATCGGAGAAAGGGGCGGTTTTCCGCCGCGACACGCACGTCGAAAGGATGATTTGGAAATCTTGATAAAACGTTTTATCATAATGTTGTGAGGTGATACAGAGACCGTACTCAACACCACACAACAATCGCATAAAACATCGCACAAAAAAGAACACAACAAAGGCGGCAGCCGCGCGGACGCGAACGGCCGTCACAGCCAATCAACGAGGAAGGCGCAATCATGAAGAAGCTCATTCTTGATCTCGATACCGGCGTCGACGACGCGCTCGCCATCTCCTACGCGCTGGGCAGCCCGGAAGTCGAACTCATCGGCATCACCGGCACCTACGGCAACGTGCTCGTGGAACAGGGCGTACGCAACGCGCTCGCCGTCACCGACCTGCTCGGCCACCCGGAAGTCAAGGTCTACCAAGGCCTGCCGCACTCCAGCACCACCGACCACTTCGAAGTGCTGCCCGTCTCCGTGTTCATCCACGGCGACAACGGCATCGGCGACGTGGACATCCCCGACTCCAACCGTTCCGTCGAAACCGAATCGGCCGTCGACTTCATCATCGACGCCGTCAAGACCTACGGCAAGGACCTCATTTACGTGCCGACCGGTCCGATGACCAACATCGAAGCCGCACTGAAGAAAGCACCGGAAATCAAAGACGAAATCGGCCAAATCGTGCTCATGGGCGGCGCACTGACCGTACCTGGCAACTGCAACGCATGTATGGAAGCCAACATCTCGCAGGATCCGGAAGCCGCCGACTACCTGTTCCGCTCCGGCACCCCGACCACCATGATCGGCCTCGACGTGACCCTGCAGACCCTGCTTACTTATAAGGAAACCCAACAGTGGCGTGACCTTGGCACCAAGGCCGGCAAGTTCCTCGCGGACATGACCGACTTCTACATCAAGGCCTACGAGACCACTTCGCCGCACCTCGGCGGCTGCGGCCTGCACGATCCGCTCGCCGTCGGCGTCGCCGTCGACCCGACGCTCGTCACCACCTTTGACATCAATATGAAGGTCGACGTGGAAGGCCCGACCCGCGGACGCACCATCGGCGACGAAACCCGCCTCAACGACCCGGTCAAGACCATGAAGGTCGCCGTCGGCGTGGACGTGCCGAGGTTCCTCAACGAATTCATGACCCGCATCTCCGGCCTCGCCGCCAAAGCGCAGTGAGAGCACAATAACCGCGCAGTGAAAGTGCGGCGACCGTCGGCAATCGCAATAATCGCAAGAAAGGAAAGCGATCATGAGCGCAGCAGAAATCCTCTCCGCACTGGACCGCATCCACGGCACCGTTTCCGTGATCGGTTCCATGAACGCGGACTACACCGTCACCGCACAGCGACTGCCCGGGCCGGGCGAGACCATCACCGGCGGCCCGCTACAGCTGCTGCCCGGCGGCAAATCCGGCAACCAGGCCGCGGCGGCCGCACGCATCGGCGCCACCGTGCAGATGTTCGGCGCGGTCGGCTCCGACGACAACGCCGACTTCCTGCTCGGAGCGCTCGGCGAAGCGGGCGTCAACACCACGCACGTGCGCCGCGTGCTCGGCCCGTCCGGCACCACCGTCATCACCGTGGACGCGCACGGCGAGAACACCATCGTGTACTCGCCCGGCTCCAACGCGCAGGTGACCGTCGACTACGTTGAATCCGTGCGTGACGCGCTGACCCACTCCACAGTGCTCGGCCTGTGCCTGGAAAGCCCCATCGAAACCGTCACCGCGGCCGCACGCATGTGCCACGCGGCGGGCGTGAAGGTGCTGCTCAACGACTCGCCGTTCACCCCGTCTCTGCCGGCGGAACTGATCGAAGCATCCGACATCCTGCTCGTCAACGAGCATGAAATGGCGCAACTGCTCGGCATCGACGAGCCGGAGAACGACGATTGGGATTCGTTCGACTGGTGGCACGCGCTTGACGAACTGCGCGGATTCGGCTTCGAACAGGCGATCGTGACGCTTGGCGGCGACGGTTCCGTGGTACTCGACGGCACCGCGGACGATCCGGAACACCGTGTCCAGCGCATCGCCCCGGTACGCGTCAAGGCCGTCGACACCACCGGCTGCGGCGATTCCTTCATGGGCACCGTGCTGGCAGGTCTGGCGTCCGGACTGGCGCTGTCCGAATCCGCCGAACTCGCCTCGTACGTTTCGGCGTACGCGGCCACCGGCTACGGCGCGCAGGCGTCCTACGGCAACGCGGCGCAGATCCGCGAGGCGTTCGCGTCCGCCGAATAGTCCGGTAATCCGGTTTCCCCCCCAAAAAAAACCATCGACGTTGAGATGTGCCTTCTGCGTCGATGGTTTGGGGATTTTTTGATGTTGCCGACGGCAGTTTGGAGCGGTATGGTGAAACGCTTCCGCAACGGCCGCGTGCCGTGGGCACCCGCATTGTTATATTGGAGTTTGGCTTATTTTCACATATCGAACAATTGGGAAGGCAAGCATGTCGGCGATTCTCGAAGGCACTCCGGATAAGAAACTGGCTCTGGTGACGGGTCGCGCGTACCCCGAGCAGGCTCAGGAAACCGCAAAATACCTGGGAACCGACGTACTTGAGACCACCGCATACGATTTCGCCAACGGCGAGATGTACGTGCGCTACACCGAGCCCGTCCGTGGCGCCGACGCCTTCGTGATGCAGGCCCACACCGAGCCGATCAACAAGTGGATCATGGAGCAGCTCATCATGGTGGACGCCATGAAGCGCGCCTCCGCACGTTCCATCACCGTGGTCGCGCCGTTCCTCGGCTACTCCCGCCAGGACAAGAAGCATCAGGGCCGCGAGCCCATCACCGCACGCCTCATGTTCGACCTGTTCCGTTCCGCCGGCGCCGACCGCATCATGACGGTCGACCTGCACGCAGCCCAGGAGCAGGGCTTCTTCGACGGCCCGGTCGACCATCTGACCGCCATGCCGATCCTGCTTGACTACGTGCGCAACAGCATGCCGCTGGAGAACACCACCATCGTGTCCCCGGACGCCGGCCGCATCAAGGTTTCCGAACAGTGGGCCGCCAAGCTCGGCGGACTGCCGCTCGCCTTCATCCACAAGACCCGTGACACCACGCGCCCGAACCATGCCGAGGCGCACGGCATCATCGGTGACGTGAAGGGACGCGACTGCGTGGTCGTCGACGACATGATCGACACCGCCGGCACCATCTGCGAGGCCGTGCGCACGCTGAACAACGCCGGCGCGAAGTCCGTGACGCTCGTCGCCACCCACGGCCTGCTGTCCGGTCCGGCCGTGGAGCGCCTGCGCGACTGCGGCGCCCGCGAAATCGTGCTCACCGACACCGTTCCGGTGCCCGAAGAGAAGCGCCTGCCGAACATGACCGTCCTGTCCGTGGCCCCGCTGCTGGCCGCCGGCATCCGCTCCGTGTTCGAATCCGGCTCCGTTTCGACGCTGCTCAACGGCCTGCCCGAAGACATGCGCCCGCGCAACATCTACGCCTGATATTTCGCGCGATTGCCATACGGCTCTCGCGATATTTCAGGATTTATTACGATTCTTTGCGATTAAGCCCCGCTTGCGAGCGGGGCTTTTTGTTTGCCTCCGCACGTGATTTCGCGCCCGGCAGACGCCGTTTCGATACGTCGCGGCGTCGGGGTAGCCTGTACAAGTTGCCATCAATCGTATCCATATGTTCATTGCGACTTATCGATGCCTGAAGGCAGCACGCATACACACTCCTGCCATGGAAGGTCCATGGCCGATAGTCCGAAGGAGGTGGGTGATGTCTGCGCATAAGTACGAACTGATGTTCATTGCTGATCCTGAGCTGGATGAGCGCGGTCTGAAGAAGCTGACCGAGCAGTATCTGGAAACTGTCACCAAGGAAGGCGGTGCCGTCGAGAACATCGACATCTGGGGCCGTCGCAAGCTTGCCTACGAAATCGCCGGCAAGACCGAAGGTAACTACGTCGTGGTCAACTACTCCGCTGAGCCGGCCACCAGCGACGAACTCGATCGTCTGCTGAACCTGAACGAATCCGTCATCCGTACGAAGATTCTTCGCAAGTAAGTAAACCAAGCTTTCTAAGCTGCAAAGTAAGTAGGTAACGACATGGCAGGTGAAACTGTAATCACCGTGGTGGGCAACCTCACGGCCGATCCGGAAATTCGTACCATTGGCAGCGGCGCCGCCGTCGCCAGCTTTACGATCGCCTCCACTCCGCGCACCTGGAACCGTAACTCGAACCAGTTCGAAGACGGTCAGGCCCTGTTCCTGCGCTGCTCCGCGTGGCGCGACATGGCCGAACATTGCGCGCAGAGTCTGTCCAAGGGCATGCGCGTCATCGCGCAAGGCCGTCTGCAGCAGCGTTCCTACCAGGCGCAGGACGGTTCCCAGCGAACCGTCATCGAGATGCAGGTCGACGAAATCGGCCCGTCCCTGCGCTACGCGACCGCCCAGGTGACCCGTCAAAGCTCGTCCGGCAACGGAGGCTTCAGCGGCAATCGCGGCGGCTACAACAACGCCAACAACAACGGCGGTTTCGGCGGCAACAACGGCGGATATCAGGGCGGCTCCAGCTATGCTGGCGGCGCCGGATATCAGGGTGGAGCCTCCGCTCCGGTCAACGCCGCTCCCGCACAGTCCGCTCCGGCCTCGGACCCGTGGTCAAGCTCGGATAACTCCGGCTCGTCCTTCGGTTCCTTCGGCGCGTCCCAGTCCTTCGGAGGTTCCTCCGAATTCGGCGGCGACAGCGACGAACCGGAATTCTGACGAACCGAACCCCGTCCGCAACATAGGCGAACAGCGAAACAAGCAGCTTAATCGCAGTATTTCCAGATTTTAAGGAGAACATCAAGATGTCACGCAAGAGGCCGCAGCCGCCGGTCAAGCCGTTTAAGAAGAAGCCGAATCCACTGAAGGCCGCCAAGGTCACCGAGATCGATTACAAGGACGTCGCCCTGCTGCGTAAGTTCATCTCCGATCGCGGCAAGATTCGTTCCCGTCGTATCACCGGTGTCACCGTGCAGGAGCAGCGCGAGATCTCCAAGGCTATCAAGAACGCCCGCGAGATGGCCCTGCTGCCGTACGCCACGTCCGGCCGCTGATCTTAGAGAGGTTTGAACAATGGCTGAAACTAAGGTTATTCTCACCAAGTCCGTCAACCACCTGGGTCACCCGGGTGACGTCGTGGCCGTCAAGTCCGGCTACGCCCGCAACTACCTGTTCCCGCAGGGCCTGGCCTTCGCTTGGTCCAAGGGTGCCGCCGCCCAGATCGAGGCCATGAAGCGCGCTCGTCTGGCCAAGGCCGTCGCCACCCGCGAAGAGGCTGTTGCCGCCAAGGAAATCATCGAGGGTTCCACCGTCGAAATCGCTGCCAAGGTCTCCGAGTCCGGCAAGCTGTTCGGCGGCATCTCCGCAGAGAAGATCGCCATCGCGCTCTCCTCCAAGGTTGAGGTCAACCCGAAGAACATCACCGTTGAGCCGATCAAGACCACCGGTGACTTCCCGGCAACCGTCGCCCTGCACCCGGAAATCACCGCCAACTTCTTCGTGAAGGTCGTCGCTGAGTGATTTCGCCCCATTCACCGCTCGACGTCCTTACGGACCGGCGGTGAATGACTTCAGGCTGAAACACGTCTGAGCTTAAGCATCGAAAATCCCCCGTACCGATTGGTGCGGGGGATTTCTTTTTTGTCGTTGCTCTTTCTTCCCTGTTTTTCTCTTTTTGTTTTTCCTCTCTTCTGTTCCTCTCTGCTTGCTTGCCTGCTTTGTTTTCCGCCCTCTTGGTTCCCGTCTTTCTCGGTCTTCTTTCTTGTTGTGCGATTTCCTGTCGAGCGGCATTCTTTATTCCTGCGGTTATGTGTCTTCCTGCGTCTTTGCCTGCCTTTTGCGACACGCCCGGAGCAAGTTTTTTCTGATTTTCTTTGGAAAACCGTTGCCTAGAATGCCGATTCGTACGATTTTCGCCTTGTTTTTTGGTTTTCTGCGATTTGCTGAAAACGTTGGAAAATAGCGGTTTTATGATTGCGACACGCCGAAGGTTGCGTTCTTTCCGATTCTGAGTATATTTACTCCATGTGCTCAGCGAGAACAAAAACCTCGCCAAGACCAACGCCCCTTTAGCTCAGTTGGTTAGAGCAGCTGACTCTTAATCAGCGTGTCCAGGGTTCGAATCCCTGAGGGGGCACAGACAAGACCCAAGCCAATGGCTTGGGTCTTTTTCGTATTTCGGACATGCGTCCACCCAAAGCCGCGTTACTTCCTCCGTGCGGAGTAAGGTAGTGCGCTGTTGTCCGCCCAGAGCGGAATCGCAATTCATCTCGAATCGCACGAATCGTAAGAATCGTTAGAGAAGAAGCAATAGAGGAAACTGCAGTGGAATACACACTCTTCACCAAGCTTGCCGCGGAATTCGTCGGCACCGCCGTGCTGATGGTCTTCGGCAACGGCGCTGTCGCCAACGCGGAACTGAAAAACACCAAGGGCTACCATGCCGGCTGGCTGAACATCGCCATGGGCTACGGCTTCGGCGTCATGTTCCCGGTCCTGATGTTCGGCGGCGTCTCCGGCGCCCACATCAACCCGGCCATGACCCTCGCGCAGGCCGTCAACGGCATGTTCCCGTGGAACGAGGTCCTGCCGTATATCATCGCCCAGCTGCTCGGCGCAGTGGCGGGCCAGCTCATCGTGTACGTCACCTACCTGCCGCACTACAAGGACACCGACGATGCCGAAGCCATCCTCGGCACCTTCTGCACCACCGACGCGCACAACGACCGCGTGAACTACTTCCTCAACGAGTTCTTCGGCACCTTCATGCTGGTGCTCGGCGCCCTGTGCTGCCTGTCCCTGCCGTGGGGCAAGGCGAACCCGGCCGCCGCATCCATCGTCGTCGGCTTCATCGTGTGGGGCCTCGTGACCTCCATGGGCGGCCCGACCGGCCCTGGCCTGAACCCTGCCCGCGACCTCATGCCGCGCCTCCTGCACGCCATCCTGCCGATTCCGAACAAGGGCGATTCCCGCTGGGGCGAGGCCTGGATTCCGGTCGTGGCCCCGATCGCAGGCGCTATCGTCGGCGCGTTCCTGTTCAAGGTGCTGTTCGCCTGAACATTACTTTGACGATTGCCGGCATTCGTCTGGCATGCTGGTAAGGCCCGTGATTCCCTCCGGAATCGCGGGCCTTACGCATAGGTGGTATGCATGGCGGTCGGCGGCTTCGGCATGTTGACTGAGACTGGTACTGTTGCCGAAGAGAGAAACATCACCATATCGGGAGGCTGGATTGAAGCGGATTCGTCGTATCATACGTGCGCTCGATCCGAAAGCCGACGCCACAATGGGCCAACGGGAACGGCTTGAGGCGTTTCGCATCCGCAGGGCCGCCGTGCTGGTGCTCGTGCTGTTCCTGCTGATCGCATCGATGACGTCCTGCAGCGTGCACGCACTGCTGGTCCGCATGACGCCGAACACGCAGACGACGGCACAAGCCACGCATTCGACGTCGGCCAAGAAGCCAGCCAAGAAAACAGCCAAAACCAATCAGCATAAGACGGCCAGAAAAACCAAACCGGAAACCAAACAATCGCAGGAAGAGCAGGCCGTCGCCAAAGCGGTGAGCGCGCAATCGGCGGCACTGGGCGACGACGAGAAAACCGCGATTCTGAACAAAGCGCAGGAAACCGCGCAAAACAGCGGCAAACCGGTGACGCAATACCATTACTGCATCGCAACCAAAGGAAACGTCGGTTCGGCCGACGAATTCGGCAACGCGGCGTTCCGCATCCTCAACGACGAACACGGATGGCCACGCGCCGGAGCCATATTCGACCAATCCACGGACGGCAACTGCGATTTCAATCTCGTGCTGTCCCAAGCGTCGGAAATGACGTCGTTCTCGCCATCATGCTCGGCGGAATACAGCTGCAGGGTCGACAACAACGTGATCGTCAACGACGACCGTTGGAACGGTGGCACGCAACAATGGCTCGCCGCCGGCGGCAACCTGGCGCGATACCGCACGATGGTGATCAACCATGAGGTCGGACACCGGCTGGGGCACATCGACAACGAAACGACCTGCGCCGGCGAAGGCCAGTTGGCGCCGCTGATGCAGGAGCAATCCATGCATTTGGACGGCTGCAAGGTCAACGAATATCCGCTTGACTCGGAGCTGTGGATCGGCTGAACGTCGACTGCTTCCCGTTATTTTCTGCTGTTTTCTGCTGTTTTCCGGACTGACCGGGTCGTCTCGGCAATTCGGCGAGATCCGGCCAGCCGTTGTCACAGGCCGAAATACGCGTCGAAATCGTCTTGGCTGATACTGCGGTCGTCCGTATCGGCCCGTACCTTACCCCAATCGAACTCCTGCAACGCCTCGACGGCGCTCATCGGCTGCGGACTGGTATGCGCGGAATCGCCCTGCAAACCAAGCAGCCACGCACAATAGCCGACAACCTGTTCCGCGGTGACGCCATGCGCGCGCAGCGCCCCCATATCCAAAGAGCGCTCGCGTTTGGCGAGCCTGCGGCCGGCCGCGTTGTCGATAAGCGGCAGATGCGCATACCGTGGGTTTTCGGGGTTATATGGGGTGTATTGCGATTGTGATGCGTGCTGCGATGGTGCAGAGGCCTGCGTTTTCGCCTTGCGGAATCCCGCCTTGATAAGCGCTCGGCGAATGGCGATTTGCAAGGCGTTCGACCGGAGCAGGTCGCGGCCGCGCACGATGTCGTCGACGCCCATGTCAAGATCGTCCACGACCACCACCAGCTGGTAGGAGAACAGGCCGTCGGCGCGGCGCACGATGGTGTCGCCGACGTCGTGCGCCAGATTGAATTCCTGATGGCCGAACACTGCGTCATCGAATTGGACGGTTGCGTGCGGGTTTGTGTCGGCGGGCATGGCGATGCGCAGCGAATGGCGGTCGCCGTTGGCCAGCCGCTGCCGGACGGTATCCGGATTGCTGGCGATAAGCCGGCGGCACGTGCCGGGATACACCATGAAACGGTCGCCTTCCTGCGGTGCGGAGGCTGCACGGATGTCGGCGCGCGAGCAGAAGCAAGGGTAAATCAGCGGGGTTGTGCCAGCGATTGCGCCATTGGGTGCGCTGCCGACTGCGGGGATGTGGTCGTTGCGCGCGTCAAACGGCGAATCGTATGCGTCGTCAATCGTCAGGTTTTCCAAGCAATGCAGCGCCTCACGGTACAGGTCGTGCCGAGCGGATTGGAACACCGGATCGCCGTCCCAATCCAAGCCAAGCCAATGCAGATCGTCCATCATCAGTTCGGCCGCGCCGGGCACCACGCGCGGTTCGTCGATGTCTTCGATGCGCAGCAGCATGCCGTCGCCGCGGCTGCGCGCGGACAGCCATGCTCCGAGCATCGCATAGATGTTGCCGATGTGCATGCGGCCTGATGGGGTGGGGGCGAAACGACCTGGCACGGGGTTCCTTCCTGTCGTTGGCGGGCGGTTCGGTGTTGCCGATGCGGAGACCGGTTGCGCCGATGCTTGCAACTGTACCTGCATCGGCGGCCGGAACGGCGGGTTTCGTGGGATGCGATTGTGGAATGCGTTGCTGGACGTGCCGTGACGTGCCATGCCGAGGTTGCAGCGTGCTCCGGAAACGTGCCGTCGCTGTGAGATATCTCACAGTGTGAGAAGGATATTTAGCGCATGGTGATACGGGCCGCGCGTTTCGTTTGGGGTGTGCGTAAGGTGGTGTGCGTCATCCGGTATTCTGGGTGGTGATTTCGGTAATTCGGTCTATGCGTTATCGGTATGGCCGGTCAAAAGGGGATTTACAAGGGGCGAATATGACGAAGCGACAGTTCAGTAGAGCGGAAATCGAATACCTGCGTACATTGCCGTCGATCGACGCGGTGACGGACAGCAGAATCACGTATGCGAGGGAATTCCAAATCGACTGCATGAGGCGGTATCTGCAGGGGGAGAAGCCAACTGCGATCTTCATTTCCGCGGGATTGAGCCCATCGGTCATCGGGCACAAGCGCATCGAACGCAATATCGCACGCTGGAAGCGCGACGAGGACATCATGCGCAAGGCGGCCGAAGAGCCGGAACCGCATGATACGGCTGTGGACAGCCACAATGCGATGTCGGAAGTACCGTTGGGCAAGATCCAATCGCTGGTATGCCAGGTGATGGTGTTGAGCGATCGCGTCGATAAATTGGAGCGTTTGGTGGAGGGGCTGCGCAAGGGGGATAAAATCTGAAAAAAAGTTTTCAGATTTATTGGTTTTTCCGGCGGTTCGCGCGCATTTATCTGATACATTAAATGTGCAGACGGAGTCTTTGAAGTCCCCCTTCTACTGCCGTCTAGTTTTATAGCCCGCGCGAATTTATGATCGCTTTATCGCTTCACTTCAGGTCATCGCGCGGGCTTCTTTATACGTTGTCGGCGGTTTTCTGGTAACACTGATATCGAAATATCAGCCGACATGCCGGAAACGGTGGTGCCGGCCGCGGACCGGCGGTCGAATGAACTTGCGAGAGGTGGACGATGGCTGCATACATGGATCACAAGAACCTCGCCAACGAGGTGATCGACGATGCGCGCGCACGTGAGATCACGGACGGCGTGCATCGTGTGCTCGACCGCATCGCGGCAGCTGAGGAACAAGCCGGACGCGAAGCCGGCTCCGTGCGCCTGCTGGCCGCCACGAAGACGCGCGACATCGGCGAAATCATGGCTGCGATTGATGCCGGCGTGCGCATGATCGGCGAGAACCGTCCGCAGGAAGTGACGGCGAAGGCCGAAGGGCTGGCACGGCGATGCGCGGAACGCGGGTTTTCGCTGGGCGTCGCAGGCGTCGCGCCGGATGCTGCGGCGGAGTATATTCCATTCCACCTGATCGGCCAGCTGCAAAGCAATAAAATCGGCAAAGTGCTGCCGGCGGTCGACACTATCGAATCGGTCGATTCAATCGATTTGGCAGAAAAAATTTCACGTAGAGCCGTGGCTCGCGGTATTACTGTCGGCGTGCTGCTGGAAGTCAACGAATCCGGCGAGGAATCGAAATCCGGTTGCGATCCGGCGCACGCCATCCGCATCGCGCAGAAAATCGGCACGTTGGACGGCATCGAATTGCAGGGACTGATGACGATCGGCGCGCATGTGCACGACGAAACGGTGATTCGCCGCGGTTTCTCGCACCTGCGCAAGACCCGCGACCTCATCCTCGCATCCGGCGAACCGGGCACGGACCGTTGCCGGGAACTGTCGATGGGCATGACCGGCGACATGGAACTGGCCATCGCCGAAGGTTCCACCATCGTGCGCGTCGGCACTGCGATTTTCGGTGAGCGTGCGTTCATCTGAGCGCTTTCTTTGACTTTTTCTGTTTTTTTAAGGATTTGCGGGGCTCGTCCGCCTGGATTGCATTCGTCTGGCTTACATTCGTCTGACTTGCATTCCTCTGAAAAACGGCTTGTCTGAGCTGCGTTCCGCCGGTAGGTGGGGTGCTGCGCGGTTTGGTGCCAAAATTGCCGGTTTCGTGCCTGAAACCGTTGTCTTTCTAGGGGTAAGCCCTCCTATAGGGGGCAAGGGCTTTCGTATGGCGGGTGTGAACATGGGTGTGTTCGAAGGAGAAACCCATGTTTTGGTCTGCCTCTCGATTGATGAGTAAACCCGTCCGTCTGCTCGCCCGCAGGACGGATTCCTACGTGCATGCGCATGCGGTGCTGCGTTCGCCCATGCGGCTGTTCGGTGCCGTGGCGGGCGCCTCGGCTGATTCCTATGATGCCGGTGACGATAACGATGGCATCGGCAATGGCGCCGGAGTCGGATCTGATGCCGGTGCAGCTGCCGACAGTGGTCATGCCGGAACTGTTGCGTTCGCTGGAACGTCTGCTGGAACGTTCGCTGGAACGCCGTCGTTTTACGAGGCGATTGACATTGCCGATGTGGTTCGTGCGCGCAGGCTGCGGCGGATTCGTTTCATATTGGTGCGGTGCGTGTCCGTGCTGCTGATCGTGGGCGCGGTGGTGGTCGCGTCGTTGCCGTTCGCCATGCAGGCGCATTCCGCGCGGCGCTTGGCCGAGACATCCGATTCGGCGGCTCGCACGGTTGCCGGATGGCCGTATCCGATGGCGATGGAGGAGTTGGAACGGGCGCGCGCATACAATCGGCGGCTTGCCGTGAAAGGACAGCCGGTATTGGGCGAGGCGGCCGATCCGTTCACTACCAGACCGGCTGGCACTGCCGGAGATGCTGATACCGCCGACGATTCGGCGCCTTCCGGCGGTGCCGGGCTTTCCGCGGCGGACACGGACGCGAACTATCAGGGCCTGCTGGATTCCGGCGCAGGCATCATGGGCACGGTATTGGTGCCCAAAATCGGCGTGGAACTGCCGATTCGGCATGGTACGTCCGAACCGGTGCTCGCCGTCGGCGCAGGGCATCTGTACGGCACCAGCCTGCCGGTCGGCGGCACTGGCTCGCATACGGTGGTCACCGGGCATCGCGGCCTGGTCAAATCGTTGATGTTCACACGGCTCGACGAACTGCACGACGGCGATTTCATGTACATCAAAGTGATGGACGAGACGCTGGGATACGAAGTGGACCGAATCAGCGTGATCGAACCGGACGACGTCTCACGGTTGAAAATCGTGCCCGGCGAAGACCGGCTGACGTTGATGACCTGCACGCCATACGGCATCAACACGCATCGGCTGCTAGTCTCCGGGCATCGCGTCGCAATACCGCTGCCCGCGCCAGATCCGGCCGACGTGCGCGACGAACGTGCGACCGAACTGGGCGCGCTCGCCATGACCATCGTTTGCACGATGGGCGGCATGCTGTTGTGCTGCATGGTCGTGCGGTCGATGCGGCCCCGACACCGAATCATGCGGCACGCTTCCGCCTGGCCGCGTAAAGGATAAGGGGGAAGGCCGCGATTTTCGCGGGTCCGTACGTTCCCCGAACCCATCAATGGAGGGGACGGGTTTCAGAACGTTCATCCATAAGGTTCAAGGCATGGAGGCGCATAGGCAATTCGCCGCAGCGCCATGAGAGATGGACATGTCATGAAGTGGATGAAGGACCCGCTTGCCGGCTTCATAAGCCGGTGTGGCGCGCGGATGGGAAAATTCACCGCATTGCTTGTCACGATTGCGATGCTGGCCGGCACCACGGGAGCCGGCGCGACCGCGTTCGCCGACGAAACGGTGACGGATGGCGGCAACGTGGCCGCCGAATCCGCAGCGAGCCAGCCGGAATCGACACAACAATCCGATGCTGAAAACGCAGTCGGATCGGACGTTGCCGACATTGCCGGGCAAGATGTTGCCGGACAGTCCGCAACGGACGATGACGACGCGCAATGCCTTATGGACGACGGCGAATCGCAGCAGCCATCGAACGAACAAGCGCAATCGCAACTGCAGTCGCAATCGCAACCGGAACAACCGTCGGAGACGATGCCGGAACAGCGGCAGCCGTGCGATAAGACGGAACAGCCGAATGAGCAGAAGGAGCAGGAACGGCAGGCGGTTAGGCAGCCGACGGCTGAGAACGCTGACGTACCTGCAAATGGTGCTGCACCGGCTCAAGACGGCGATCGAAACGACCATGCCGGCGAAAATCGCACGGATGCTGTGGCGAATGGCGATGCGGGCGCGACAGCCGATGACGGCAAAACCGGCGATGCGGACGATGCTGACAACGATGGCAACACTGCTGAAGATGCCGACGATGCCGACAAGAACGGTAAGAATGACGCCGACAAGGATGCCGCGTCGGCTCAAAACGGCAACGATAACGACAAGAATGATGCTGCCAAAGACGATGTCGACGCCGACGCCGACGAACACATCATGCGCGATCGCTTCACCTTCAATCGCAAAACCGTGATGCGTGCCGCGCGTAACGTCGCCGTGCCGCAGCCGGACTGGCGCTCGTGCTGCGCTTCCGCGAATCCGATACGCCGATGGCGGTCTGAGCGGGCCAGCAGACAGGCAACGGGGCTTGTTCGGGCGGGTGAGTCGTTGAGCGATCAACGGTTCGCCCGCTTTTGTTGTGACGAATACGGGTGATTTAGGGTTTAGTACCGCCTGAAATGGTTGGAAAAACGCCATTCGTACCGGTATGATGGAACACGAAGCGAACAACGAATCGGATTGCGGCCTTGCATCGCAAACACGTATCGCAAGCGCGCATCGCAAACCAAATCGCAAGCCGAACAGGGGAATGGCATGACGGAGGCCATTCGACTGCCGTGCGGTGGAAGGGAGCCGCCGCACGCCAAGCCGAAAGGGAACATCATGTGCAACGGTGGGGGAGCGTTCAGTCCGGAAGAAGTCGAATATCTGCGCTCGCTGCCGGTGGTGGCCGAAGCGACGTCGCGACGCATCACCTACACGGAATCGTTCAAACACAACTGCATGCGCCGGTACCATGCAGGCGAATCGCCGGTCGAACTGTTCCGCGAAGCCGGACTCGACCCATCGCTGATCGGCTATAAGCGCATCGAACGTTGTTTCGCGCGCTGGCGCAAGATTGCCTGCCGTATGGGCACGGACCGGCTGGTATCGGTTGATGGGAATGGTGGAGTGGTGCCATCGGCGTCGGCGGATGTGGCGCCGTCGGCGGAATCTGCGGAGGTTGCTCGATCTGCGGTATCGCAGCCGGTGCAGCCAACGCAACCGGCGGAAACGCAAAGCAATGCGACGCTGCCCGCGCCGCGCAACGCAGCCGAAGTCCCGATTCTGTCGGGAGGTGACGTGCGCGACCTGCTCATAGCCCAGCAGGTGCGCCGCATCGACGAGCTGGAACGCGAGGTGGCGGCGTTGCGGGCGGAACTGCATCGCAAATAATCGCAAAAATCGTAAAAAATGCGAGCAATCGGCATCGTCCGCAAAGCGACGCATGTCGAGAACGGCGGGCGTGGCGAGCGGGTAGACTTGCGGGTATGAGAATCGCACGTTTTACGCATAATGATGTACCGCAGTACGCCTTCGTTCAGACCGACAAGAACGACGGCAAGGACTATCTCGTGGCCTTGAACGGCTATCCGCTGTCCGGCCAGGCCGTCGAGCCGACCGGCGAGCGCTATCCGGTGGATGGTGACGGCATTCGTCTGCTGGCTCCGGTGATTCCGTCGAAGGTGTACGGTTTGGCGAAGAATTATGAGGCGCATGCGCAGTTCATGCATGAGGCCGGTCATTCCGATATCAAGCATGCGCCGGAGGATATGGTGATTTTCACCAAGCCGAGCACGTCGGTGATTGGTCCGGATGATCCGATTGTGATTCCGCTGTGTTCGAATGATATGAATTTCGAGCCGGAGTTGGCTGTGGTGATGGGTCGTATCGCCAAGAATGTGCCGGTGGAGCAGGCCATGGATTATGTGCTGGGTTTCACGTGCGTGAATGATGTGACGTTGCGTGATCTGCAGGGTCTTGATCCGACGTGGACGCGTGCGAAGGGTTTTGATACGGCGTGCCCGTTGGGTCCGTGGATTGTGACGCGTGACGATGTGGATTGGAAGGATGCGAAGATTTCCTTCACGCTCAACGGTGAGGATGTGCCGATGGCGTCGGGTACCACGGCGAATCTGATTCACGGCATTCCTGAGCAGATCGCGGCGATTACGAGTTTCACCACGCTGCTGCCGGGCGATGTGATTATGACGGGCACTCCGAACGCGTCGGGTCATCTGGATCCGGGTGACGAGGCGATCGTGCACGTCGAGGGCATCGGCGATCTGCGCAACGTGGTGGTGCGCGGCTGATTCGTTGGCTTGCCGGCGGACTTTGGATTAGGCGGGTTTGCAACGTTTCGTGATTTCGTTACGTTGCTGCCCGCCTTTTTCGTATGTATTGCGATTGCCGGTGAGCGCTGGTGATTGTCGGTGACTGCCGTCCTGCGTCGAAAGACGGTTTTGAGAAACGTAAAAAGTTGAGTGTGTGGGACTCAAGTTTTGGGAATATAATGGCGATGAAGTCGGTTGAGCATATCAGACAACGACATATGCGTCCGAACGCCGGCCCGGTAGCGAAGGCCGGGCGGCCGGGCGCGAACCATGGAGGATGATATGGAACAGAAGTTCACGCAGATGGCGCAGGAAGCGCTTTCGGACGCCGTTCAGAACGCGGCGGCGCTGGGCAATCCGCAGGTGGACACCCTGCACCTGCTGGACGCGATGCTGCGTCAGGAAAACAGCATGGCCCGCGCGCTCATCGAAGCGGCAGGCGGCAACGCGCAAAACGTGAGCGCCGAAGTGCATCAGGCGATGCAATCGCTGCCGAGCGCCAGCGGATCGACCACAACGCAGCCGGACGTCAGCAGGCAGCTGTCGGCGGTGCTATCGCAAGCCGAAAAAGAAATGCAACGGAGGGGAGACGAGTACGTCACCGTCGACCTCATGCTGGTCGCAATCGCGGCCGCGAAACCTAATCAAAGCGCGGACATCTTGGAAAAGAACGGTCTTACCGCGGATAAGCTGCGTAACGCCCTGACCGCCGCGCGCGGCAGCGACCGCAAGGTGACCAGCGCCGACGCGGAAGGCTCGTACAAGGCTTTGGAGAAGTACTCCACCGATTTGACGGCCGCCGCGAAGGAAGGCAAGCTCGACCCGGTGATCGGCCGCGACCAGGAAATCCGCCGCGTCATCCAGATCCTGTCCCGCCGCACCAAGAACAACCCGGTGCTGATCGGAGAGCCTGGAGTCGGCAAAACCGCCGTCGTCGAAGGCCTGGCGCAGCGCATCGTCGCCGGCGACGTGCCGACCACCCTGCAGAACAAGAGGCTTATCTCGCTTGACCTGGGCTCCATGGTGGCAGGCTCCAAGTACCGTGGCGAATTCGAGGAACGCCTGAAGAGCGTGCTCGAGGAGATCAAGAAGGCTGACGGGCAGATCATCACCTTCATCGACGAGATCCACACCATCGTCGGCGCGGGTGCGGCCGAAGGCTCCATGGACGCGGGCAACATGCTCAAGCCCATGCTGGCCCGTGGCGAACTGCGCCTGATCGGTGCGACCACACTGGACGAATATCGTGAGAACATCGAAAAGGATCCGGCGCTTGAGCGTCGTTTCCAGCAGGTGTTCGTCGGCGAGCCGAGCGTGGAGGATACCATCGCCATTCTGCGTGGCATCGCGCCGAAGTATGAGGCCCACCACAAGGTGACCATCGGCGACGACGCGCTGGTCGCGGCGGCAACCCTGTCGAACCGCTACATTTCCGGACGCCAGCTGCCGGACAAGGCCATCGATCTGGTGGATGAGGCCGCAGCGCACCTGCGCATGGAACTCGACTCCTCGCCTGAGGAAATCGACGAACTGCGCCGCCAGGTGGACCGTCTCAAGATGGAGAAGTCGTACCTGCTGGGCAATCCGAAGAACGACAAGGCCGCGGAAAAGGCCGAAGCGGAACTGGACGACAGCGCCAAGGACCGTCTCGCCGATTTGAACCAGGAAATCGCCGACAAAAGCGAAAAGCTCAACGGGCTGAAAGCGCGTTGGGACGCCGAAAAGAACGGCCACAACCGTATCGGCGACCTGCGCAAGAAGCTCGACGAGCTGCGTACGCAAGCCGAAAAGTACGAGCGCGAAGGCGACCTGGCGAAATCGTCAGCCATCAACTACGGCGAAATCCCGGCCATCCAGAAGGAAATCGCCCAAGCCGAGAAGAACGAGGCGGAATCGGGCGGAGCCGACAATGCCAACGCCGACGTGCCGATGGTCCCCGACCGCGTCGACGCCGACTCCATCGCCGAAATCGTCTCCGACTGGACCGGCATCCCCGTGGGCCGTCTTATGCAGGGCGAAAACGAGAAGCTCCTGCACATGGAGGAGTACCTCGGCAAGCGCGTGATCGGCCAGAAGGAAGCCATCCAAGCGGTTTCCGACGCCGTGCGTCGCTCGCGTGCCGGCATCTCCGACCCGAACCGTCCGACCGGATCGTTCCTGTTCCTCGGCCCCACCGGCGTGGGCAAGACCGAACTGGCCAAGGCGCTCGCCGACTTCCTGTTCGATGACGAGAAGGCCATGGTGCGCATCGACATGAGCGAATACATGGAGAAGGCCTCCGTGTCCCGCCTGATCGGCGCCGCGCCGGGCTACATCGGCTACGAAGAGGGTGGCCAGCTTACCGAAGCCGTGCGTCGCCGTCCGTATTCGGTGGTGCTGTTCGACGAGGTGGAGAAGGCCAATCCGGAAGTCTTTGACGTGCTGCTGCAGGTGCTTGACGACGGTCGCCTGACCGACGGCCAGGGCAGGACCGTGGACTTCAAGAACACGATTCTGATCATGACCTCCAACCTGGGCTCGCAGTTCCTCGTCAATCCCGACATGGACGCGGACGCCAAGAAGAAGGCCGTGATGGACGCCGTGCACATGCAGTTCAAGCCGGAATTCATCAACCGTCTGGACGAACTGGTCATGTTCCACCCGCTGACCCGCGAGGAGCTCGGCGGCATCGTGGACATTCAGGTCGCGCAGGTGTCCGCACGTCTGACCGACCGCCGCATCACGCTCGACGTGACCGATTCGGCGCGCGAATGGCTTGCCAACACCGGTTACGATCCGGCGTACGGCGCACGTCCGCTGCGTCGCCTGGTGCAGACCGAAGTCGGCGACCAGCTTGCCCGCATGCTGCTGGCCGGCGAAGTGCACGACGGCGACACCGTGCTGGTGGACCAGACCGGCGGCGACCACCTGGAGCTGTCCGCGTGGGCCGCGGACCAGCTGGAGGATATGGGCGAGGAGAAGACGGACGATTCCGCCGACGTCCCGAACCCGGCTGAGTGACGATTATCGATTGGTTACCTGTCGGTCGTAAGCCTGCAATACCAGGCCTGCGACCGACAGCACGGTCGAACCGAGCAGTATGGCGATCGCCAGCTTCGGTTGCATGCCGAACGCCAGCCACAACGCGCACGTCCACACCGCGACCACCATCGTCACCGACGTGGTGATCTGCAGCACGCGTGCGCGGATCGCATGACCTACCACAGCGCGGAAGAGCAATTCTTCCGCGCTTTTTTCTTGCGTTGGCTCAGGGGATTTCGCTTGAGATCGCGCCGATTCTGTTGATTCTGTTGACTGTGCCGATTGCGCCTTTTCTGTTTCTGCCGTCTGCTGCGCGGTCGTCGCGTGTTGCCGGGCAAGCGTGCCAGCCAGCGAAAGCGTCGCGACCACGCCGACGAACGCGAAATACGGATCGCGCGAGCCGGCCGGGAAAATCCACGACACCACGCACAGCAGCAGGCTGTACGCGTAAACAATCGCCATGCCAAGCGAAACCAGCGAATCGCCGTTCGGATGTCGCCGCTGCAATGCGGGCAGGCCGCGGTGGTGAATCGGCGCCGCGCAATAGAACATGACCGGCGTGATGACGATGGCGTGCGGCCACGGATTCGTCAGCCAGCCCGGCATGGCGATTTTGGCCAGCGCCAGTAATGTGATGACGAACGTTGGAATGGTCAGGATAAGCGCGATGACGAGGCGCTTGCCGAGGTGGTCGGTGGGTTGTCCGTCGATGTCGGATGTCGATTCGCCGTCTGCCGTCACTTTGCCGTCTATCGTCACTCCACCGTCGGTTGTGTGGGATGGGTCGGCAAATCCGCCGTCCGTCCGCAGCGGAATCGCCTGGCGTGCGTCCGAGCTTGGAAACAGCCGCAACAACGCCCAGGTGGCGATGGATGCGGCCACAATCGACACGGCCGCCAAAAACAGATCGAATCCCATAATGTCCCTTCGTGTTGGGCTGATGCATTTCGCGTTCGGCTGATTTCAGCATAGTGCACGGTTGTGTGGCATGCGGTCGGTCTTGCGAATGAATGTGGATGCGTGGATTGATGTGTTCCTGATGACGTGATACCATCGAACGTATGTTCGACAATCCTGTGTTTGTAGTGATATTGCTGGTGATCGTGGCCGCGCTTGGAGCGGCTGCGGGCTTCTTCGCGGGCCGTGCCAAAGGGCAGGATATGGCCCGTGGCGCGAAGGAATCCGACCTGAACGAGGCGAAGGCGCAGATCGAGGCGGACAAACAGGACATCAGCAATCTCAACGCGGCTGTTGTGCAATACCGTACGCAGGCGGAAGGAGTCAGCCAGCAGCTGACGTATCTCAAATCGCAATTGGCACAGGCCCAGCGTGCCGAGGAAATGCGCGTGGAACGTGAACGGCAGCGTGCCGCCGAAGAAGCGAACCGTCGTCAAGCCGAAAGCGAACGGAAACTGCAGGAGCAAAGCAAGGTGCTCTCCGCACTGGCTCCGGTGCAGAAGAACCTCGACGCCCTGCAGACGAAGGTCGCGCAAATCGAAGAGGGCCGCAAGCATGAGATGGGCGCGCTCGGCGAACAGCTCAAAGGTCTTGGCGAACAGCAGGCGCGATTGGATCGCGAGACGAGCGCCCTATCATCGGCATTGCGCAACAACAAGGTGCGTGGCGCGTGGGGCGAGGCGCAGCTGCGCAACATCGTGGAATCGGCGGGTCTGTTGGAACATGTCGATTTCGACACCCAAGTTGTGGTCACCGACGCCGATGGACATACGCAACGGCCGGATATGATCATCCACATGCCGGGCGGCAAAACCATTCCGATCGACGCGAAAGCGCCATACGCCGACTACCAGCGCGCATGCGAGATTCCAGACACCGCCTCACCGGAGGAACTGGCCCGCAAGAACGAGCTGCTGCATTCCCATGCCAAAGCGGTACGAGACCATGTGAAGACCCTGGGAGACAAAGCCTACTGGAACGCGTTCAGCGACGCGCCGGATTTCGTGATCGCGTTCATCCCCAACGAATCGTTGCTGCAGGCCGCATTGGAAACCGACCCGACACTGATGGACGACGCATTCGCGCAGAAAGTCGCGCTGACCTCGCCGATCACCCTATGGGCGGTGCTCAAATCCGTGGCATACGCATGGCAGCAGCAAAGCCTGACCGATGACGCGAAAATGCTGTTCGACCTGTCCCGAGAGCTGTACGAACGGTTTGCAGTATTGGGGGAGCGGGCCACCAAACTGGGTTCCGCCATCACCAAAACGGTCGGCGCATACAACTCGTTCGCCGCGTCGCTCGAATCGCGCGTGCTGGTCACCGCGCGCAAACTGCAACGCGTCGACCAAAGCAAGGTCATCGGCACCGTCGACATGATCGCGCCCGAAAAAGGGGATATCCGCGAGTTGTCCGCTCCCGAGACCAACGCCGAATAACCATGTTTATCGCTCATAAATCACCCATACCGCACGGTGAATGACGAGCCGAAAGGATAGGCTGGAACCATGACCGAAGAGAACACTTTCCGCAAGACGACACCGGTTCCGACGCATGATTCCGCTGCGGGCCAGTCTGTTTCCGCTTCGACGGAATCCACCGTCGATTTCGCCATGCTCGAACCTCGCGACCAGCTCAAGACGCTGCTGCAGGCCGAAATGAAGGACAAGCCTTTCTCGGAACTCTCCTCCGTGCTGTTCGACCATCGCGGAGCCTCCATCGTCGGCCATATCCTGCTCGACACGTTGGAGGAAGCCGGCTATTCCGTCGACGATTTCGACGCGGTCGGCGCATTGACCGCCGCGGCCGTGCCGCTGGTCTCCGCCATGATCCAGGCCGCCGCCTCCCGTGGCGAGGATTTGGACGGTTTCGTCATGGACTTCGTCTACCCGTCCATCAAGGGTCCGTCGATTGCCGGCAAACGCGTGGTGCTGATCGACTCCTGGCTGTCTGAAAAATCGTATGTGCAGACCTCATCGCTGGTCACCCTGCGCAACGGCAACGAGCTGAGCCTCGACTTCTCCGTGGTGGAGAACGAAGGCGCCAAAGTGCTGGCCGTTGCCTCGCTGATCGGCGGTGTCGACATGGTCTACCCGTCCATCAAGGTCATCAACCCGGTCACTTCGGAGGAATCCGAACTGCCGTTCGTCGAAGTGTTCAAGGAATCCGAACTCCACTGAACACCGAGTTTCCCGCCGACCGACCGCAAACATATCTGCCGTTGACGTCGTCGAATGTGCGATGACAAGCATGATGATGCATACGGATGCGCGGGCCTTTGACATATTTGTATTGCTGTTCCTATGAAGGGGAGAACGTGCACGATCCCAATCCCATCGATGTTGCCGCACAGGCATCCGGCGAACCGACGTTCCGCGAGGTCGGCGTAGGACCGTGGTCGCAAACCCATCCAGGCGAACCACGCCCGGACGATGCGTCATCCCCCAATTACGACATCCGCTTCGACTCCACCCTGCTCGACGAAGGCGACCGCCGCAACGTGCTCGACCGCTACCGCTACTGGACGGTCGCGGCCATCAAAGCCGACCTGGACTCCCGCGGGCGCCACGATTTCGAAGTCGCCGTGGAGAACTGGACCCACGATTTCAACATCGGCTCCATGGTGCGCACCGCCAACGCGTTCCAAGCGCGCCGCGTGCACATCGTCGGCCCGCACAAATGGAATCGCAAGGGCGCGCTCATGACGGAGCTGTACCAGCACGTCGAAAACCATCCATCCATAACGGAACTTGTCGAATGTTGGAAACTGCGCGTCGCCGGCGAAATCGCCGCCGCCCAATCGCAAGCCGCCGCCATCGCCTTCCATATGCGTGGCTCCGCAGCCGCGACGGACGGCACTTCCGGCACTGCCCCGAACACAAGCGAAACCATGGCCCAACTGGAAGCCTTGGACGCGAAAATAGCAGAACTGCAAGCCGCCCGCGTCATCGCGCTCGACATCATTCCCGGCGCGGTGCCCATGGAAACCTACCATTTCCCCGAACGCTGCCTCATGCTTTTCGGCGCGGAAGGCCCGGGCCTGTCCGAAAAAGCGCTCGAACTGGCCGATGACGTGGTCTACATCTCCCAATTCGGCTCGGTCCGTTCCATCAACGCCGGCGCCGCCGCCGCGGTCTCCATGCACGCCTGGATCGCCCAGCACGCCGCGCCGCAAGCCTGATCGCGCCATCGGCACGCGGCAAGAAAAGCCGTTAAGCGTCGCTTTGCCGCAATAGCGGATGCGTGCTCGCCGACCAGGCGACGGAACGGCCGTCGAACGGATGGCGGCCAGTCGCGGCCGGGTTGCGAACGGGGCACGAAATAGGGCACACGCTCGTCACACAGACGCGTTACTGTTAGGGTCATGCCTACTTTCACCAAAGAAGAAATCGTGCATTTGGGCGATCTGGCCCGAATCGCACTCACGGACGAGGAAATCACCCGTCTGCAGGGCGATCTGAACGTCATCGCCGAATCCATCAACAAGGTCCAGGAAGTCGCCACCGACGACGTGGAACCGACCGCGAACCCGGTCCCGCTGGAAGCCTACCTGCGTCCGGACGTACCCGAGACCCCGCTGACCCAGGCCGAAGCCACCGCAGGCGCCCCGGTCTCCGAGGCCGGCATGTTCGTCGCACCGCGCATTCTGGGACAGGAGTGATATGAGCACCACCGAACTCGTCAAGCTTTCCGCCGCCGAGATGGCGGCCAAGATCAAGGCCAAGGAAGTTTCCAGCCGTGAGCTGGTCGAAGCCCACCTTGCGGTCATCGAATCCGCCGAACCGAGCGTCAAGGCCTTCCTGAAGGTCTCCGCCGACCAGGCCCTCGAACAGGCCGACGCCTTCGACGCCAAGTCCGATGAGGACAAGGCGCAGATGCCGGAACTCGCCGGCGTGCCAATCGCCATCAAGGACATGATCGTCACCAAGGGCATCGAAACCACCGCCGCATCCAAGATCCTCGAAGGCTGGGTGCCGCCGTACGACGCCACCGTCATCGAGAAGCTCAAGGCCGCGGACATGCCGCTGTTGGGCAAGACCAACCTCGATGAATTCGCGCAAGGCTCCTCCACCGAGCACTCCGCCTACCAGACCACCCACAATCCGTGGGATACCGAGCGCGTGCCGGGCGGTTCCGGCGGCGGTTCCGCAGCCGCAGTGGCCGCATTCGAAGCTCCGCTCGCCCTGGGTACCGACACCGGCGGCTCCATCCGCCAGCCGGGCTCGCTGACCGGTACCGTCGGCGTCAAGCCGACCTACGGCGGCGTCTCCCGTTTTGGCGCGATCGCCATGGCCTCCTCGCTCGACCAGATCGGCCCGTGCTCCCGTACGGTGCTCGACTCGGCCCTGCTGCAGGAAGTGATCGGCGGACACGACAAGCGCGATTCCACCTCCATTCCGGAAGGCCCGCGTCCGATGGTCGCCGCAGCCCGCGAAGGCATGAAGCGCGATCTGAAGGGCCTCAAGGTCGGCCTGATCAAGGAGCTCGGCGGCGAAGGCTTCCAGCCGGGCGTCATGGCCCGCTTCAACGAAGGCGTCAAGAAGCTTGAGGAAATGGGCGCGGAGGTCATCGAAGTGTCCCTGCCGCACCTGCCGTACTCCCTCGGCGCCTACTACATCATCATGCCGTCCGAGGTCAGCTCCAACCTGGCCCGTTACGATGGCATGCGCTACGGCCTGCGCGTCATGCCGCCGGCAGGCGTTCCGCAGACCGCCGCCAACATGATGGCCTACACCCGTGAGGCCGGCTTCGGCGACGAAGTCAAGCGTCGTATCATCCTCGGCACCTACGCCCTGTCCGCCGGCTACTACGATGCCTGGTACGGCTCCGCGCAGAAGGTCCGCACCCTGATCATCGACGACTTCAAGAAGGCCTTCGAAAAGGTCGACGTGCTCGTCGGCCCGACCAGCCCGGTCACCGCCTTCAAGTTCGGCGAGAAGACCGAGGACCCGATGGCCATGTACGCCATCGACATCACCACCATTCCGGCCAACCTCGCCGGCGTGCCGGCAATGAGCATCCCGGCCGGCCTGAGCGACGACGGCCTGCCGGTCGGCTTCCAGTTCCTCGCCCCGCAGCAGCGCGACGAGGTCATGTACAAGCCCGCCGCCGCTCTCGAAGCGGCCCTCGAGGAAAGCTGGAACGGCCCGATCTGGCAGTCCCTGAAGACCCCGTGGCTCGACGGACTGGACAAGTAGGAAGCATCGGAGGAAAGAAAACAAAATGGCTGAAAAGTTGATGAAGTACGCCGATGCCGTCAAGAAGTTCGACCCGGTCATCGGTCTGGAAACCCACGTGGAGCTGTCCACCACCACGAAGCTGTTCTGCCCGGCCGAAGTCCACTTCGGCGGCGAGCCGAACACCCAGCTCACCCCGGTGAGCCTCGGCCTGCCGGGCTCCCTGCCGGTGGTCAACAAGACCGCCGTCGATTACGCGATCAAGCTGGGTCTCGCCCTGCACTGCGAAATCGCCGAATGGAGCCAGTTCGCCCGTAAGAACTACTTCTACCCGGACATGCCGCGCGATTACCAGATCTCGCAGTATGACAAGCCGACCAACGGCAACGGCTACCTCGACGTGGAACTTGAGGACGGCACCATCTTCCGTGTGCCGATCGAGCGCGCCCACATCGAAGACGACGCCGGCAAGAACACCCACGTCGGTGGCGCTGACGGCCGTATCGAAGGCGCCGACCACTCGCTGGTCGACTACAACCGCGCCGGCGTGCCGCTGATCGAAATCGTGACCAAGCCGATCGAAGGCGCAGGAGACCGCGCCCCCGAAATCGCAGGCGCCTACATGCGCGCCATCCGCGACATCGTGCGTGCGCTGAACATCTCCCATGCCCGCATGGAGCAGGGCAACATGCGCGCCGACGTGAACGTGTCGCTGCGCAACAGCCCGTCCGATCCGTTCGGCACCCGTTCCGAAACCAAGAACGTGAACTCGTTCCGTGGCATCGAGAAGACTATCCAGTACGAGATCCGCCGCCAGGCCGCCATCCTTTCCGAAGGCGGCGAGATTCTGCAGGAGACCCGTCACTGGGACGAGGCCTCGCAGACCACCGCCGGCGGCCGCGTGAAGTCCGACGCCGACGACTACCGTTACTTCCCGGATCCGGATCTGGTGATGCTGCACATCACCAAGGAGCACATCGAGGAGATGAAGGCCCAGATGCCGGAAATGCCTCGTGAGCGCCGCAACCGCCTGAAGGGCGAGTGGGGCTTCAACGATCTGGAGATGCGCGACGTGCTCAACGCCGACGCTCTGGACCTGCTCGAGGACACCGTCAAGGCCGGCGCTTCCGCCTCGGGCGCCAAGAAGTGGTGGCTGGGCGAGCTGTCCCGCGAAGCCAACAACAAGGGCGTGAGCCTTGAAGAGCTGCCGATCACCCCGGCCGACGTCGCCGAGGTCGAGAAGCTCATCGCCGACGGCAAGCTCAACGACAAGCTCGCCAAGCAGACCGTCGCAGGCGTGCTCGCCGGCGAAGGCACTCCGGACGAGGTCGTCAAGAAGCACGGCTTCCAGGTCGTTTCCGACGACGGCGCGCTCGAAAAGGCCGTCGACGAGGCACTCGCGGCCAGCCCGGACATCGTCGAGAAGCTCAAGAGCGGCAACATGAAGCCGATGGGCGCGATTATCGGCGCTGTCATGCGCGCCACCCGCGGCCAGGCCGACGCGAAGGCCGTCACCAAGATCGTGATGGGCAAGATCAAGTGACATTCCGGCGATTGCCGAACGTTGCCTGATTGATGGCATCGAAAGGCGTGCGTTTTTGCGATGAGAGGAATCGTAAAAACGCACGCCCTTCTGCATTTTGTTGCTTTTTATCTGCTTTTACATGCCTTTTCGTACGATTCACGCGTCGGCTGGGGAGGTTTCACGGGGATTTTGCCTAACAAAACTCCCAGCTGGCGTTCAGTCGGGTACAATACCGTCGGTATGGGTGCGGCGAGGGACCGCGCCGAGAAACATAGGGAACGATAATCATGTCAGAGTACGCTGAAACCACAGCGAAGGAACAGACGACGGACCAGCGGGCGAGGGAGCTGCCGGAACGCATCGTCATTCCGCCCATCAAGGGCGAGATGGTGCACTTGCGCCGCGCCACCATCGACGACATCGCACGCATGGAGGTCATTGAGGCGTACGTCGGCGCATCCGGCATCACCGGCAAGGACCGCGTGGCCGAACGTGGCGCTGTGAACGCGTGGGTGCGTCGTTCCGTGGCATGGTCCAATGGCGAAAAATCGAACGAATCCGGCGTGGGGGATCCGGAATCTCGTCGTACCATCGCATGGTCCATCGTCACCGAAGCCGACCATGACGGAGACGGCGAGCTTGACGCGGCCTCTTCCGACAACGTGATCGGCATGATCTTCCTCATCGACATCGACGGCTGGGCGCGTTCCGCCCGCATCCAAGTGGTGCTCGGCAAGGACTACCGCGGCCGCGGCTACTCGCGAGACATCATGCCCCGCGTGATGACGTACGGCTTTGCGCCGGAACCGGCGGGCCTCGGCATGCACCGCATTTGGGTGGCCGTGCCGGAACAGAACACGCGTTCCGTATCCGTCTACCAGTCGCTCGGCTTCGTGCCGTCCGGCCGTTCGCGCGATGCCCTGTGGAACGCGTCGGAGAACCGTTACCAGGACCTCATCGTCATGGACACGCTCGTCGACGAATTCGACCCGATCCGCTCGCTCGACGCGTTCGGCATGCACGTGATCGAAGACAATCCGGGCGTCAAGGAGGCGTTGAGCGCCCGCGAACACTCGATCGCCATCCAACTCAACTCCGTACATAAGGGCGATGCGGATGATGCCGCAGCGGCAGGCCAGAGTGGAGACACGGCGCAGACCTCCGCCGACGAGACGTCTGCCGCGCCATCGCAGGAATCGCAGCCGAACGAAGCATCCGGAACGGCGAAGACGGACCAGAAGGCCGGCGATGCCGACAGCAACTGGCCGTACAGCTCGGATGAGCGCAAAACCTCGAAGGATGCTTGGTGGCGCACGCTTGGACGTGGCCGCAAGCGCGACACGGAAGGCAGACGATGAGCGCCGAGGACCTCGACAACTACGAAACCGACGCCGAGCTGTCCCTATACAAGGAATACCGCGACGTCATCAAACTGTTCACCTACGTTGTGGAGACCGAGCGCCGCTTCTATCTGGCCAACAAGGTCGATTTCAACGTGCGTTCCGCCGGCCAGGACGTCTACTTCGACGTGCGGCTGACCGACGCGTGGGTGTGGGACGTCTACCGTTCCAGCCGTTTCGTCAAGAACGTGCGCATCGTCACGTTCAAGGACGTGAACGTCGAGGAAGTGCAGAAAACCGACATCGACATTCCCGACAGCATGTAGCGGACCTACGGAAAACCAGTCTTCGGCGGAAGCCGTACGGCTGGTTTTCCTTCTATCAGGGCGATTGCTGTCGGACTTGGCGGTGATTTTGTGTGCATGCGCACAGGTGCGCTGTGCGTTTCCCTACCTTCGGGTAGAATATCTTCGATTTTGTTTGTAAGGAGACTTCAAAGTGACGCAAAAGCAATCCGTGGTCATCATCGGTGGCGGCCCTGCCGGCCTGACTGCCGCTTGGGAGCTCGTCAAGGACGGTGGCTCCGAACAGTACGACGTGACCGTGCTGGAAGCCACCCGCGAATTCGGCGGCATCTCCCGCACCGTCAAGCATGACGGCAATCGTATGGATATCGGCGGCCACCGCTTCTTCTCGAAGGACGACCGCATCATGGACTGGTGGAAGGACGTTCTGCCGCTGCAGGGCGCACCCAGCTATGATGACAAGAAGCTCCACCGCGAGCATGATATGGAGCCGGGCGGCCCGGATCCGGAAAGCGAAGACAAGGTGATGCTCAAGCGCCACCGCGTGTCCCGCATCTACTGGAACCGCCACTTCCTCGACTACCCGATTTCCCTGAGCGCCAACACCCTGAAGGCCATGGGCTTCAAGCTCACCATGGTCGCCGGCTTCAGCTACCTGAAGTCCATGGTGCACAAGCTGCCGGAAACCAACCTGGAGAACTTCTACATCAACCGTTTCGGCCGTAAGCTCTACTCCATGTTCTTCGAGGGCTACACCGAGAAGCTGTGGGGCCGTCACCCGTCCGAAATCTCCGCCGACTGGGGTGCGCAGCGCGTCAAGGGACTGAGCATCATGGGCGTGCTGAAGAACGCCTTCCAGAAGCTCCTGCCGAAGAAGCGCGACAACTCCGAAGTCGAAACCTCCCTCATCGAGGAATTCTGGTATCCGAAGCTTGGCCCGGGCCAGCTGTGGGAAACCGTCGAATCCAACTGCGAAGCCGCCGGCGTGAAGGTCATCACCGACGCCAATGTGGTGGAAATTCGCCAGAAGGACGGCAAGATCGCATCCGTCGTGTACGAGGATTCCGAAGGCAACCGCACCGAAATGGCCGCGGACGACTTCATTTCCTCCATGCCGGTCAAGGACCTTGTCAACGCCGTGGACGCCTCCGACCAGCCGGCTCCGAAGGATATGACCGAAATCGCCAACGGCCTGCCGTACCGCGATTTCGTCACCGTCGGCCTGCTCGTCAAGCACCTGCGCCTGACCAACACCACCGACATTCCGACCCTCGGCAACCCGCCGATCGTGCCGGATTGCTGGATTTACGTGCAGGATCCGGGCTACAAGGTCGGCCGTCTGCAGATCTTCAACAACTGGAGCCCGTACCTGGTCAAGGACGTCGACAACACCGTGTGGATCGGCCTCGAATACTTCTGCGAGGAAGGCGACTCCTTCTGGAACATGACCGACGAGGAAGCCACCAAGTTCGCCATCCAGGAGCTCACCCGCATGCAGGTCATCAACGGCCCGCAGGACGTGCTCGACTCCCACCGCGAACGCGTCAAGAAGGCTTACCCGGCCTACTTCGACACCTACGACCGCATGCCCGAACTCGTCGACTACCTCGACTCCTTCGGCAACCTGTACTGCGTTGGCCGTAACGGACAGCACCGTTACAACAACATGGACCACTCCATGGCCACCGCCATCGAAGCCGTCAAGGACATCAAGAGCGGCGAAACGTCGAAAGACAACGTGTGGTCGGTCAACACTGACAAGTCCTACCACGAAGAAAAGTAGAAAAATAAATAACGCGTGCGCATACGCCCTTTCTCCGGCGCTCGACGTACCTTTGTACGCCTTCGGCCTCAGACGGGCGTCTTCGCACGCGTTATTTATTTTTCGCAGCGTAACTTTGATCAAGCCCATGCTTTTTGGCATGGGCTTTTTCATTGCGATTTTTATTGCGATTGCGCGGTGCGCGAACCGCACGGGCGGACCGCGCGTGCCCGCTTTGCGTTGGTCTGGGTTGCGTTGTATGGTTAGGACAGTTCGAAAACCGCGATGTTTCGCGGCGGACTTTTCATTCGACGGAAATTTTCCGCAATTCTTTTTTGCAGCTGTCGCGGGCGCATGCCTGTGGAAGCCAAGGAAAGGCAACTACCAGTGGCAACAAGCCCTAATCTCGATGATATGAAACTGCCCGAGCTCAAGGAGCTCGCCAAGCAGATGGGACTTCGTGGTGTCTCCACCATGCGCAAGACCGAACTGATCGCAACACTTCAAGCCGCCCGTTCCGGCGGCCAGGCTCCGGCCGGCGTCACCGTGCGCGCGCCAAAGTCCGCTCCCGCCGCAGACGCTGAGGTCAAATCGGCAAAGGACAAGAAGGCCGATGAAGCCAAGCAGGAGGAACGCCCCGTCCGTGCCAAGCAGGCCAAGTCCGCGGAATCCTCCGAAGTCGCGGATGCCGTGGCAGCGGTGGACGCGTTGAAGCCGAACGATGAAGCGCCGAAGCGTCGTCGCCATCGTGACGCCGAAGCCGGCGCCGACCTGCTCGCCGAACTGGGCCTTGACGATGCCGCTCCGAAGCAGGATGACCGCCGTCGCCGTCGTGATGACGACCGTAGGGACGATTTCGAGCCGCGTCGCCGCCGTCGCGTGGCGGACGGGCCGAAGAGCGAAGACGTCGTGCGCGACCTTGATGACATCCTCGCCACGCTGCCGTCGCAGGAAGACGCCGACGATGATAAGCGTCGCGACGAGACCGAAGACAACGAATACCGTCACAGCCGTGGACGCAACGATCGCCGTGGCCGCCGTATGCGTGGCCGTGACCGCGATTACGACGAGCGTGACGAGCGTCGCGGCAGGGGCGATCGCAATGATCGCAACGACCGTAACGATCGCGCCGACCGCATGGACCGCAACGCCGACCGCGACCAGCGCAACGATCGTATGGATCGCGCCGACCGCGACCAGCATCGCGACGAGCCGAAGGAAGACCTCGTGCCGGTCGCCGGCATCGTCGACGTGCTCGACTCCTACGCGTTCGTGCGTACGTCCGGCTACCTGCCGGGACCGAACGACGTGTATGTCTCCATGGGCCAGGTCAAGAAGTACGGCCTGCGCAAGGGCGACGCCGTGCACGGCTCCATCCGCGCCCCGCGTGAAGGCGAACGTCGCAACCAGCGTCAGAAGTTCGTGCCGCTGCAGTCCATCGACTCCATCAACGGCATGAGCGTCGAGGAAGCGCAGCATCGTCCGCAGTTCAGCAAGCTCACCCCGCTGTATCCGCAGGAACGCCTGAAGCAGGAGACCACGCCGAACAAGCTCACCGGCCGCCTCATCGACATCGTGGCGCCGATCGGCAAGGGCCAGCGTGGCCTGATCGTGTCCCCGCCGAAGGCCGGCAAGACCATCACCCTGCAGAACATCGCCAACGCGATCGCCACCAACAATCCGGAAGTCCACCTGATGGTCGTCCTCGTGGACGAACGTCCGGAAGAGGTCACCGACATGGAACGCACGGTGCAGGGCGAGGTCATCTCCTCCACCTTCGACCGTCCGGCCTCCGACCACACCACCGTCGCCGAACTGGCCATCGAACGCGCCAAGCGTCTCGTGGAGCTCGGCCAGGACGTGGTGGTGCTGCTCGACTCCATGACCCGTCTGGCCCGCGCCTACAACATCGCCGCGCCGGCCTCCGGCCGCATCCTGTCCGGTGGTGTGGACGCGCAGGCGCTGTACCCGCCGAAGAAGTTCTTCGGCGCGGCCCGCAACATCGAAAACGGCGGCTCCCTGACCATCATCTCCTCCGCGCTGGTGGAAACCGGTTCCAAGATGGACGAGGTGATCTTCGAGGAATTCAAGGGCACCGGCAACATGGAACTGCGCCTGAGCCGTGAGCTCGCCGACAAGCGCCTGTTCCCGGCCATCGACGTGAACGCCTCCGGCACCCGCCGCGAGGAGCTCATCACCGATCCGCAGGAACTGCCGATCATCTACCGTCTGCGTCGCCTGCTGGGCGGCCTCGAGCCGGAACAGGCCTACCAGACGCTCGTGCCACGCCTGAAGAAGACAGCGACCAACCGCGATTTCATGGCGTCGCTCATCCAGCAGAGCGGCAACGCCACCAACGGCAACTGAGTCGTCGGCTGCAAGCGAATCTGAAGGTTTGAGGGGCTGCATGGCAATCGCCGTGTAGCCCCTTTCCTATGCGTACGTTTCGACGAATTTCGTGAAATTGGCCACTTTTTGGACAACGTTGTCAATTAAAAAATAGGTAAAAATACGACGAGAAAAGATAAATGGGGAAAATATATATGGTCGATATGGGGGTATGAGCTAAATAAAACAAAGATATTTCATGACAGCGTTGCGCCGTCCGGATAAACTGCGGCGATTCCGCGACGGTATGTGCGCGGTAGTGGGTATGGTAAGGAAGAAAAAGAACATGGAACTGCAGTGGGGACGGTCGATTGCGGCCGGTGCAGTGGATTGTTGGAAAAGGGGTATGAATGACCAACAGTGACAATGGTCCGGTAGACGCACGTACGGTTGCGAGCCAGCTCGACGCGACCGATGGCGTAATCCTCGACATGCTTGAAAAGGATGGCCGAGCCACGCTGTCCCACCTTTCCGAGGTGACAGGCCTGTCCGTGTCCGCCGTGCAGTCGCGCGTGCAGAAGCTTGAGCGTCGCGGCGTGATCCGCGGCTACAAGGCGGTTATCGACGACGAGCGCCGCGGCCTTGCGGTGAACGCCTACATCGCGGTCACGCCTATCGATTACTCCCAGGAAGCCGAGATTCCAGACAAGCTCAAAAACATCGACGGCATCATGTCCTGCGATTCCGTCGCCGGTTCGCCCAGCTTCATGCTCACCGTTCGCGTCGAATCGCCCAGCAAGCTCGAAGAGCTGTTGAACCTCATCCATCGCACGGTGTCGGTCAGCACCGAAACCACCATCGTGCTGCAGCGTTACTTCGCGAAGTGACCGCTGTTCGGCAGATGCCGCGGTAGGGTGCGCGGTAGGCTTATACCCATGAGCGACAGCGAACATGACTGGCTTCGGCCAGAAGAAGAAACCGAATCCGAAACCATCATCGACGCGCGCACCGCGCAGAACAACCCCGAAGTGGCCGATGTGGTGGCTAAAATCGCCTCGCTGCGCCAATCGATAGACAACGTCGACACCGCCATCGTCTCGCTGCTGGCGGAACGGTTCAAATACACGTCGCAGGTGGGTGTGCTCAAGGCGCGTGCGGGCTTTGCGCCGGCCGATTACCAGCGTGAACATGCCCAGATCGAGCGTCTGCATCGCATTGCCGACGAAGCCGGACTGGATCCGGAAATCGCCGAAATGTACCGCGAATTCGTGGTGACCGAGGCCAAGCGCCGCCACAAGCGCATCGCCGAAAACGGGGGAGACCCGGGCGTACTCGACGTTTTCGCCTGAGCCGTCCGTTTTCCGCGCGCCCCGCGCGAACGTCCATTGCCGACGGGCATGCCGGGCACTACATTAAATGCCTTGGAAAGTTGTTTCGATTGCGATTGAGAGGTCCGGCATGCGCCACGCCACCGCGAACCGTCCATCCGGTGCCCGACGCCCGCTTGCCGCGGCGATCGCGGTCGCCGTCATCACCGCCGCTCCCGTCGCGGCAGTCGGCGTGAACGACGCGATATCGGCCTTGCAACAGAATGGGCAGTACGCGGCCGATGCATCGCATGATGACGTGATGAGCGCCTACACCTCCATCGACAAACCAGGCCGCCTTTTCCTGACCAACAGCGGATCCTCCACGTCGAAACGCGTTCCCAAAGGCGTTGTCGCATTGCCGTGGAAAATATCCGCCTCCTTCACCCTCAACGGGCCCGACGTAAGCGTTTCCGACGTTTCCGGCGCTTCCGGCATGATCGGCATACGCATCGCCCTGCATGCCACGAAACCCGACGTGACCGCCAATCTGACGCCAATCGTCGCCTTCACCATTCCTGGACGCGTCGGCAGTGACGTGACCGCCGATGACGGCGTGCTCGTCTCATCCGACAACACCTCGACCCTGGTGGCTGCGGTCGGCAAACCGGGCGAGGACCTGACCTTCAACGCCTACGTGACGGCGAAGCACTTCACCATGAGCTCACTGTCCATCGCCGCGGTGGAAGGCAACGTTCAGCAATCACTGCCTGACCTGACCAAGCGCGCAACCACCTTGGTGGACGGTCTGACCAACGTCGGCTCGCAACGCAACCGCAAGCTCATCGCCCAACTGGAACAGCTCAGAGACAACGAGAAAGCGCTTGCCAAACAGACCATCGCCGTACGTTCCAAAGCGCACGATCAGGCGTTCGACGGCTACATCGACGCGTACGTGGGCTCATACACCACGCATCTGTCCGGTTCGATCGGCAACGCCACACAGCTTCCCGCCATTCTCGGCACCGCGTCCGAACTGAACGGCGATACCTCCGTAGCTAAATCCGTGGCAGACCTGGCCAACGCCGTCAACGACGTGAGCGCCGCATACCGGCATATCGGCGCGGCCGACGCCGTCGACGAGGTGATTCGCACCATCGAACAGCGTGGCACATCCGGCTTGGTGAACGAGCTCACCAAGCGCGCCGGCGAGGAACAACAGCGCGGCTCCAAAGACTACAGTGCCGGCCAATCGCAGCTGTCCGCGGCCATGATCCCGTATTCGATGGATTTCACCGACGCATACACGGCTCGGCTTAAGGAACTGGGCGCCACCGCAGGCACGGCTGGCAGCTACGAAACCCAGGCGATCGCCGACGTGCGTGCCGGCATCAAAGACAATGAGAAGCTCAAAACCGCGTCCGACAAGGTGTCCGCGGCGATGACCGCGTTGGCGGACGCCAGCGAGCACACCGGACAGGCCAGCGCATTCCACCAGATCGTGCTGCGATTCGCCGACCAGCTGGATTCGGATGACGACACGTCCGAATCGGGCGCTGCCGATGACGCTTCTGTGCTGGACACGTTGCGTTCCGCCTCCGCCAGCCAATCGTTGTGCGCGAAAGCCGAGAAACGGCGGTCCCGTGCGCAACGCAAGGCCGAACGCGCGCAGGCGAAGAACAACACCGCCGATTCGACCAGCTTGGTCGATGACAAGAACGCCATCAGCATGGATGATGTGATGAGCTACGCGGGCGGACTACGTCCGTCGTTCGGCGCCGCAGCGGACACCACGTCGAAGAATGTGGCGAAAGTCGGGGGAGTGGACGGCTCTTCGAAGAACAGCGGTGGCGATTCGTCCGACGGTTCGGCGGATTCGTCCGCCAGCTCGCTACCAATTACCGGCTATGGCTTGGCGAAAACCGGTTTCACGCCGGATAATGGCGATTTGATTGACGAGACGGTCGAATTGGCCGCCGCTGCGGAAGTTTTCGACGATGCGCTGCAGGCTGGATTGGGTGGGAACGGTTCCGGAAATTCGTCCGCTGGCCCGCAGTACCTCCTGTCCGTTCCGGTGCTGTAGAGCACGCGGTTTGTGCGATGCGCTAAATCCGATAGTGCTCCGTCGCTTACGTGGTACGTTTCGGGGTTTTGATTGCGATTTCCGCCTCTGCTTGTGCATTCGTTGAGATTACGCCCATAAAAACCATTTTTTCGCGTACGGGTTTGTGCGCAGGGGCAGGAATGTACGCTGAGAACAGCCGAGAACGGGATAAGGACGGTTCTATGCGCGCACGTCTTGCGATTTAGGGCGATTCTGCACGGACGTGAGCAAAAGGGGATATGATTTCGACCGTTTTGCCTGCGATTTATACCCCTTTTCGCTCACGAAAGCATTTTTCCCGCGATTTTGACTGAATATGAGCAAGGGGGGCACGGTTAGTTGCAGACAGTGACGGGATATACGAGGGGCCTCTCCTTCATGCAAAGGAAAGGCCCCTCGTATGTGGGTGAAGTGAGCGGCTGCGCTACAAAAGCCGCTGGCGGCTCACCTCAGAGACTCACTTCTTCGGTTTCTTGGCCGGCGGTTCGCCTAGCTCGCTTTCGGCGACCGTCACATCGGCGGCCTCGTCCTCACCCTCGGCGGCAGCCGGTGCGGTGAAGGCGATCGGTCCGGTCACGCGACCAGCTTCGGCGATATCGCCCAGCGCGGCCTCGATGGACCCGCGCACATCGTCGGCAACGGCAAGCGTCACAGACAAGATCGGGGTCTTCATCGAAACCTTGGCCTTCGACTTGATGCCACGCAGCGCGGCCAGAGCCTCACCGGCATGAGCAAGCAGATCGGCGGATGCGTCGCCGGCGGCGGCCGCGTACACGTCGGCCACAGGCCATGCTGCGCGGTGCACGGAGCCTTCGCCCTCATGCATCCAGCTCCACACTTCTTCGGTGGCATACGGCAGGTACGGGGCCAGCAGGCGCGCGAACGCATCAAGACCCAGGCCCAGCGTGGTGCGTGCGGACTTCACCGCGGCCTCGCTCGGCACGTTGCCGGTGGAATCGGCGGTGCCGTAGGCGCGGTTCTTGACCAGCTCGATGTAGTCGTCGCAGAACTGCCAGAAGTAGTTCTCGATGACTTCCAGAGCCTTGGAATGCTCGTAGTTGTTGAGATCGTCGGTGGCTTCGCGGACCACGGCGGCCATCTTGGACATCGCGGAACGGTCGATCGGCTCGGTCACGTCGGCCGGGTTCCATGCGGCGACTGCCGGAGCGCCCACGTGATGGTTCTCGTCCTCACGGCCGATGGCCAGCGCGAACTTGGTGGCGTTGAGCAGCTTGATGGCAAGACGACGGCCGATCTTCATCTGGCCTTCGTCGTACGTGGCGTCCAGGCCCAGACGTGCGGCCGCGGCCCAGTAACGCACCGCGTCGGCGCCGAACTGCTTGATCGGCTTGTCCGGCACGACCACGTTGCCCTTGGACTTCGACATCTTCTTGTGGTCCGGATCGAGGATCCAGCCCGACAGCGTGGTGTTGGACCACGGCAGGCACTTGTTCTCCAAGTGCGCGCGGTCCATGGTGGAGAACAGCCAGGTGCGGATGATGTCCTGGCCCTGCGGACGCAGGTCCATCGGGAAGGTGGCGTTGAAGATCGCCTGGTTCTCCTCGCCCGGCTCCTCCCAGCGGGTCACGATCTGCGGGGTGAGCGACGAGGTGGCCCAGGTGTCCATGATGTCCGGCTCGGCGGTGAAGCCGCCCGGCACGTCACGCTGGTCCTCGGTGTAGCCTTCCGGCACATCGTCGGTCGGGTCGATCGGCAGACGGTCCTCGCTCGGGGTGATCGGATGGTCGTAATCCGGGGTGCCATCCTCCTTCACCGGGTACCACAGCGGGAACGGAACGCCGAAGAAGCGCTGACGGGAGATCAGCCAATCGCCGTTGAGGCCGTGCACCCAATTCTCGTAACGCACGCGCATGAAGTCCGGGTGGAAGTCCAGTTCCTTGCCGCGTGCGATGAGCTCGGCGTTCAGCTTCTCGTCGGTGCCGCCGTTCTTCAGGTACCACTGGCGGGAGGTGACGATTTCGAGCGGCTTGTCGCCCTTCTCGTAGAAGTTCGTCATACGCTTGGTCGGGGTCGGCTCGCCGTCCAGATCGCCGGCAGCGCGCAGCTCGTCGACGATGACCTTACGTGCGGAGAACGTGGTCTTGCCCGCGGTCTCCTGGAAGATACGCTTGCCTTCCTCGGATTCGATCCAATCCGGGGTGTCCATGACGATGCGGCCGTTGCGCTGGATGATGGAACGCAGCGGCAGGTTCAGATCGCGCCACCATTCGACGTCGGTGACGTCGCCGAACGTACAGCACATGGCGATGCCGGCGCCCTTGTCCATTTCCGCCGCCTTATGCGCCAGAATCGGCACCTTCACGTGGAACAGCGGGGAGTAGACGTACTGGCCGAAATACTGCTTGTAACGCTCGTCGTCCGGGTGCGCGATCAGCGCGCCGCAGGCGGCCAGCAGTTCCGGACGGGTGGTCTCGATGTAGATCGGGGTGCCGTCTTCGAAACGGAACGCCACCTTGTGGTAGAAGCCCGGATATTCGCGCGATTCCAGTTCGGCCTGGGCCACTGCGGTCTGGAACGTCACGTCCCACAGACCCGGAGCGTCCTTCTGATACGCTTCGCCACGGGCCAGGTTGCGCAGGAACGCCTTCTGGGCCACGCGCTGCGGATGCTCGCCGATGGTGTGGTAGGTCTGCGACCAGTCGATGGACAGGCCGAGGGAGCGCCACAGCGCCTCGAACTGCTTCTCGTCCTGGGCGGTGAGCTTCTCGCACAGCTCGATGAAGTTCTTACGGGAGATCGGCACCTGGTCCTTGGCGTCGATCTTCTTGCCGTCCGTACCCTCGAACGGCGGCACGAAATTCGGATCGTACTTCAGGGACGTATCCACGCGCACGCCGTAATAGTTCTGCACACGGCGTTCGGTCGGCAGGCCGTTGTCGTCCCAGCCCATCGGGTAGAACACGTCGTAGCCGTTCATGCGCTTGAAACGTGCGATCACATCGGTGTGCGTGTAGGAGAACACGTGGCCGACGTGCAGGTGGCCCGAAACGGTGGGCGGCGGGGTATCGATGGAATAAACGGCCTTACGGTCGCGGGTGCCCTGGAACTTGTAGACTCCGCTCTCGTCCCAGACTCCGCGCCACTTGTCTTCGAGACCGTCCACGCCGACCTTGTCGGGCAGCGGCGTGAGGTTCGCGTTGATGGTGTTATCTTGGCTTTCAGTCATAGTCGCTAGTCTAGAAAGCGAATGTGACAACTGCCGTCGTATCAGCGCCTATCGAACCGAATGCCGGAATCGCAGGCAAATCGCGGAAAATCCACATAAAAACCGTGGAAAAATCAGTGCAGCGTCAATCTGTTCAACGGCAGCAGACGGTCGGTCAGATTCTTCGGATACCCCTGCAGCCCATCGGAAACGGCAAGGAAGTTCTTGCGTGTGTACAGCCAGTCGCTGGCCGCGTTCTCGCTGACGGCGCGCGCGTAATCGCGCATGCGGGCCTGATAATCGTTGTCGTTGGTCGCGGCCATGGCATTGGCGTAAGCCTGCTGCGCGTCGCCGTTCTCGAAATGGAACACGGACTGGCCGTTATCGAAGACGCTTGCGTCACCTTCGTCGCTCATGGTGGTCAGCGCGATGTTATAGGTGCCGGCGTTCATGCGTTCCGTCACGTCCGCGGCGGAATCGAGCACTTCTAGATTGGTGTTGATATTGAGGTTTTCGATGGCGGTTTTCACGTCGTTGCCGATGCTTTCGTATTCCTTCGGCACCAGAATGTCGATTGGCGCGATGTAGTTCACTCCGAAATACGTGCGCATCCGTTGCCCCTGTTCGAGGTTGTAGGGGTACAGTCCGCTCAGGTCCTCATACCCGTCTTCCAGCGGGCTGATCGGCCCTCCCAGCGGCGCGTACGCGTCGGGCGCGTTCTTGGCGATGGTCTTCGCATCGATGGCGTATCGCGTCATCTTGCGGATCTGCTCGTCGGAGAAGGGGCTGTTGTTGTCGTTGTTGAACGCGAGCATCACCTTGTCGAAGCTGATGCCGCTGTCCGCGGTAATACCGTTGGTTTTGCCCAGTTCCGAGGCGGTTGAAGCGCTCAGCGGCAGCGCCATGCTGATTTTGCCGGCTTTCATGGCATCGGCCATGGATTCCTCGTTGGCGTAGTAGTAGAGCGTCACTTGCGATGATGCGGCTTTTTTGCCCCAATACGAGTCGTTGCGTTGCAGCACGATTTGCGATTGGTCCGCGGTTGACACGGTGAATGGTCCCGATCCGACCGCCGATTTCGCATAGTTGGTTTTGCTTTCCGCGTCGTACACGACGCCTGCACGGCCGGCCAGCGCGCGCAACAGCCGCGGATTCGGCTTGGCGAGCGTGATGACCACCGTATTCGCATTGGGATTGGTGATTTCCTTCAGATCACCAAGCTGGTCGGCTCCCACGTAATGGTTGTTGACGGCGTTCTGCAGCGACCAGACCACGTCGGACGAGTCGAGTTTGTGCCCATTGGCGAACGTCATGCCGTCGTTCAGCGTGAACGTGTACGTGAGACCGTCGTCGGAAGCCTGCCAGGAGCTGGCGATTCCCGGCTGCAGTTTGTTGGTTTCGCTGCGTGACACCAGCGTTTCGTATACGTTGCCGAGCAGCGCTTGCTCCACGGCGGTGCCTTGTTCGGTGCGGATGTCAAGCGATTTCGGCGCATTGCCTTCGATGCCGACGGTCACCGACGAGTCGGAGACGAGCGTGCCGAAGGATGTGATGGGATTCTTGCGGCCTGTCAGCGACAGTCCCAGCCACAGCAGCACACTGAGCACGATCGCGACGCCGAAGAAGATCAGCCAGCGCGTCGCCTCGGCTTTCAGATTACGTTTCCGCCCGTTTTTATCCATGCACCCGAGTCTAGTTGACGCGTGCTACACGCCCGATGGCCGGGTGCGATTCGACGGAGTGCCGGCGTGGCGGCTGGCATGCGTCGGAATCACGCGGCGAACGCGCCCGGACACGTGTCGTTGAGGGGGCAGTCGGCGCAATCCGGTTTTCGCGCATGGCAGATGGCGCGGCCATGCAATATCAAACGGTGAGACAGATCGGTCCATTCTTCGGGAGGGAAGCAGGCGGTGACCTCACGTTCGATGGCCACCGGGTCAGGGGAGGGGCTCGCCCAGTCGGACCGCCACCGCAATCGCCCAGTCACACGAATCACATGCGTGTCCACAGGAAAACCGGGCACGCCGAACGCGTTGCCCAACACCACGTTCGCGGTTTTGCGGCCCACGCCCGGCAGGCTGACCAGCGAAGCCATATCGGCTGGCACCTCGCCCCCGAATCGCACGCACAACTCATGCGACAGCCCGATGATGTTGCGCGCTTTCGTACGGAAGAAGCCGATGGTGCGGATGATGTCCTCGACGTGCTCGGGATTCGCGGCGGCAAGCTCCGCCGGACCGGGATATTCGCCGAACAGTTCCGGCGTGACCATGTTCACGCGCTTGTCGGTGGTCTGCGCGCTCAACACCGTAGCCACCAGCAGTTCGAAAGGAGAATTGAAGTTCAACGCGCATTTCGGATCGGAAATCTCCACGCACAACTGCTCGTATTCCTGATGCATGCGCGCGATCCGCGCCTTCTTCGATTCCCGAGGCATGCCTCCAGCCTACCCCTCGCATGCGGACGAACGCGGAAAACCTATGGAAACGTCGCAATCGGCAAAAACAGCGAAAATCCATCGAAAAAACGACAGAAAATCAGCAAAAAACAACAGGAAATCAGCGAAAGGCCAACGAAAACAAAAGAAACCCGTCGAACATCAACGGAATGATCGCAAGAAAAAAGTCAGCTTTCGCCGGACTCGCCGTGAGCCGCATCCTTGGCCGCGGCCTCATGCTCATCCTCTTCCGGCGGATCGAAACGATAGCCGACGTTGCGCACGGTGCCGATGAGATGCTCGTACTCGCCGCCCAGCTTGGCGCGCAGACGGCGGATATGCACGTCCACAGTGCGGGTGCCGCCGTAATAGTCGTAGCCCCACACCTCCTGCAGCAGCTGCGCACGCGTGAACACGCGGCCCGGATGCTGCACCAGATACTTGAGCAGCTCGAACTCCTTGTACGCCAAGTCGATCGGATGGCCATGCAGGCTGGCCGTATAACCGTTGGTATCCACCACCAGATCGCCGGAACGGATCAGGCCATCCTCGTTCTGCACGCCCTGCTCGCCGGTGCTAGCGGCCGTGCTGGCCGGCGCATTGCCCCGTTCGGACACCAGACGCAGACGCCCCTCCACTTCGGCGGGGGAAGCGGAGGCCACCACCACATCGGCGATGCCCCACTGCGAATTGACCACGGTGAAGCCGCCCTCGGTGAGAATGAGCACGATCGGCGTGGACAGTCCCGACGCGTGAATCAGCCGGCACAGCGTTTTGGCGGTGGCCAGGTCGTCACGCGCATCAAGAAACAGAATGGTGTTCTCCGGCATCTTCACCAGGCTGGCCGCATCCATCGGCAACACGCGCACGCGGTGGGAAAGCAGCGCCAACGAGGGGAGAACGGTAGCTGGATCGCTAGCGAACGTCATAAGCGTAAGATCCGTCACGTCAGCTCCCTTTTGTTCTAAACTGATGCCGCGATTGTACACGCAAAATGTATTATCGGCGTTTCATCGATTGTAACTGAAGTATGTGGACACATACGGCTACATTTATTCATATTGCATACGTATTGACCACAATATGAAAAGGGGGTCCGAGATGACCGCTCCGCAGGCCGTTTCCCAGCAAAACCCGTCGAAGGTCGCTTTCGGCAAAGTATTGGCGATCCAGATCGTCGCGTACGTGGTATTGGTGGCGCTCGCGCTCGTTCCCGGCATCGCATACGGCGATTCCGCCAATCCCGCCGTGGTGCCGTTCACCATCATCGGATCGCTGGCGATGATCGCGCTGCTGGTAGTGTTCAGCCCGTTCCGCGACGGCACCGCCGGACATGCGATCGCCGTCATCGCCGGCCTGCTGTCGGTGGTGTGCGCCACGACGATGACGCTCGGACGGGCGATTTTCGCCGCCGACGCGACCGGCGGCAAGGACTTCTCCATGGAGGACGGCTGGATCGCCGGCGTCGGCGGCCTGCTGATCCTGCTGATCGTGATCTCCTTCGGACGCCAGATGGCCCGCGAAAACCGCACGCACCTCATCCGCTCGCTGTCGCACAGCGTGGTCGAAGGCGTTGCGATGATCGCCAGCGCAGGCTGGTGCTTCCTGCCGACGGTACTGAAGGCGATTGGCACGGTCGCGTTCGTCGTGGTGCTGCTGGTGATCGTGGCGCTCGCCGTCTGCTCGTACTTCTGGCATCGCGACGCCGACCCCGAACCGACCGCGCGCGATCCGTGGATCGGCATCGCGATGCTGCCGGTCATGATCGCCGGTGCCGTGGTAGGCATCGCCGCGCTCGCCGTCGTGACGTTCTGACGATTTGGCGGTTGCGTAATCGCCATAATTCACGTATTTAAAAAGCCCGTAATCATTGCGATTGCGGGCTTTTCCGTTGCGCTGCGTGCGCTGCTGTGGGCTGTAGCGTCAGCCGAGGAAGCCGAGATGTTCGAACAGCACTTTCAGGCCGATGAGGATCAGCACGACGCCGCCTGCGATCTGCGCCGGCTTCTGCCAACGCGAGCCGAACACGCGGCCGATATACAGGCCGGCGGCGGAGAACAGGCCGGTGGTGATGCCGATGATGACCACCGACAGCCAGATGTTGAGCGTCATGAAAGCGAAGCTCACGCCGACCGCGACTGCGTCGATGCTGCAGGCCACGGCGAGCGGCAGCATGTGCTTCCAATCGAATTCAGGGGTTTCCTTGGCGTTCTCCTCGTCCTCTTCGAACGCCTCGCGTACCATATTGCCGCCGATTAGGGCGAGCAGGCCGAAAATGATCCAATGGTCCACGGCGGTCACGTATTTGCTGAACGTGCTGGCCGCGAAATAGCCCAGCAGCGGGAACAGCGCCTGGAATCCGCCGAACCACAGGGCGGTTTTGAGCGCGTCCAGACCGCGCAGCTTCTTGACGGTCAGGCCTTTGCCGATGGAGACGGCGAACGTGTCCATGGACACGGACACGCCAATAAGCAGAATCTGAATGAGCATAGCTGGTGAAAAGGTTCATCCCGCCGGTCTCCCCACGGGATGGGCCTCGACGGATTGCGTTCCGCCTACGCCTAGGAGTACCGACACAGAACTGCCGCACGCGGATCGATGGTGTCCCGCGGGCTTTGAATTCAGCGAATACTGTTCGCATGCCGTAAATTACAAGCCACCACTATAACGCACAAGCCGCCCTTGAAACAAGAGCGGCTTGTTATCGTCTATCGTCGAGTCGGAATTATTTCGACTCACTTCTCGCTTCCGCATGCTGCGCATGCGGCTTCGCAGCATAGCTGCTCACTTCGGCTACTGACAGCGCACCGCGCTGTCAGCTTCACGCCTCAGCGAGGCGCTTGCGGGCTGCGACGATTTCCTCCTCGGCCTTAGCGGCACCGGTCCAGTAGTCGCCCGGCTTGACTTCCTTGCCCGGCTCCAGAGCCTTGTACTGCTCGAAGAAGTGCTTGATTTCAGCCTTGTGGTACTCGGACACGTCGTCGACGTCCTTGATGTCGTCGAAGCGGACGTCGGCCGGCACGCACAGCACCTTGTCGTCTCCACCGGCCTCGTCGACCATGTGATACAGGCCGACGGCGCGGCACTCAACCACGCAGCCCGGGAACACGGAGTTCGGAATCATGACCAGGGCATCGAGCGGATCGCCGTCCTCGCCCAGGGTACCGTCGATGTAGCCGTAGTCATCCGGGTAGCCCATGGAGGTGAACAGGGTACGGTCCAGGAACACGCGACCGGTCTCGTGATCCACTTCGTACTTGTTCTTGGAACCGCGCGGGATCTCCACCACGACGTTGAAGGTTTCTGCCATTGTTTTCTCCTTGATCGAATGATCAGCAGTAGTTCGTTACTTAGAATACCCGCTTTCGCGCCATGTCGGCACAGTATGCCGAATCGCAAGCGATTCACGGTTGCCGCAGCAGCCACTCCGCCGCCGAATGCGCTGTTTTTCTCTGGGGTCGGTTGCGGACAGGCGAGATTCAGCAGCCAGAAACGGTGAGCATATATGAAAAGTGCGGGTGGAATGCATGAGATATGCACTGCCCGCACTTTTCATATGCTGCGATTCAGCTGCGATCAATCCAGCCATCCGGCCGAATCAATCGGATCCAGTCGTAAGTAGGCCGGACCAAAAATCAGTCCTCGACCACCGTCAGCACGTGCGCCACGTCGGCCCACGGTGCCAGCGAGACGTAGTTGTCCCAGCTCCACTCGAACTCGCGTCCGGTCAGCTCGTCGCGCACCTTGAGCGGCTTGTCGGTGGCGAAACCGAAGTCCGGCAGCTCGATGTGGACGATGGACTGATGCGCGTTGTGGCCGTCGAGGTTCACCACCACGATCACCGTATCCGGCTTGCCGGTACCGGCAAGCTCGGCCGGGGTCTGGCGCAGGAACGCGATGACGCCCGCGTCGTCGCTCGGCAGGACGTGCAGGTTGTGGTAGCTGCGGCATGCCGGATGCTCGGAACGGATTTTGTTGAGCGAGGTGAGCAGCTCGGAGATGCCGTACTTGTCGGCCTCGTCCCAATCGCGCACCTTGACCTCGTACTTCTCGTTGTCGATCTGCTCTTCGAAGCCCGGACGCTGCTTGTTCTCGATCAGCTCATAGCCGTTGTAGATGCCCCAGCTCGGAGAGCCCATCGCGGCGAGCACCGCGCGCACCGCGTGACCGGCGATACCGTTGTCGCGCAGGTAGGCGGTCATGATATCCGGCGTGGACGGCCAGAAGGTGTTGTGCTGGTAGAAACCACCGTCGCCGTTGGTCTCCTCCAAATACTCCTCAAGCTCCTCCTTGGTGTTGCGCCACGGGAAGTAGCAGTGCGACTGCGTGAAGCCGGCATAGCTCAGCGCGCGCATCATGCCCGGACGGGTGAACGCCTCGGCCAGGAACAGCGTCTCCGGATGCTTCTTCGTCACGGCGGCGATCACGTCCTGCCAGAAACGCACCGGCTTGGTATGCGGATTGTCCACACGGAAGATCGTCACACCAGCCTTGACCCACAGGTCCATGATGCGTTCAACCTCGGCCTCGATGCCCTCCATGTCGGCGTTGAAATCGATCGGATAGATGTCCTGGTACTTCTTCGGCGGATTCTCGGCGAATGCGATCGTTCCGTCCGGCTTGGTGCGGAACCAGTTCGGATGCTGTTTGACCCACGGGTGGTCAGGCGAGCACTGCAGCGCGAAGTCGAGCGCCACTTCGATACCCAGCTTGTGCGCGTAATCGCAGAACGCCTTGAAATCGTCCATGGTGCCGAGCAGCGGGTCGACGGTGTCGTGGCCGCCCAGCTCGGAGCCGATGCCGAACGGGGAGCCCGGGTCGAACGGTCCGGCCACCAGCGAATTGTTGCGGCCCTTGCGGTTGGTCACGCCAATCGGGAAGATCGGCGGCAGGTACACGATGTCGAAGCCTTCGGCCTTCGCGCGGTCGAGGCCGGACAGCGCCGTTTTCAGCGTGCCCTGCACGATCTTGCCGTCGGCGTCGAAATACGCGCCTTCGGAACGCGGGAAGAACTGGTACCATGCGGCGAAGCTCGACTTCGGACGCTCCACGCGGAAGCGCTGCGGATTCGACGCGCTCAGGCCGTCGCGCAGCGGATTGGTTTCATGCAGGCTTGCGATTGCGTCGGTGGTCGCTGCGGCAAGACGCGCGGTCGCGTCGAGCGACTTGTCGGCAACGGTCTTCGCGGCTTCGCGCAGCGTCTTCTTGTCGTCGGCGGTCAGCTTGGAATCGCGTGCGCCAGCCCAACGTTCCAGCAGCTGCGCGCCGGATTCCAGCGCGTTCTCCACATCGTCGCCGACCTCGACCTTGATTTGCGCGTCGTGCAGCCAGGAAGCGTACGTATCCTCCCAGCCTTCGACCACGATGTGCCATTCGCCGAGCTGCTTCTTGACGTCGGCGTAGCCGTCTTCCCACGGCTTCAGGTCGCTGTGGTCGCCGATCTTGACCATCGCTTCCCAGCGGTCCAGGCCGGGGTTGGTGCAGATCATCGGGAAGCGGGCCTTCTCGGTGCCGCGCGTGTTGCGTACGGACACGGTGGCACCGGCCTTGGTGCGGCCTTCGATGAACACCTGCGCGGTGACCTTGAATGCCTCGCCAAGCTCCACGCGAGCCGGGTACAGGCCGTTTTCGGCGGACGGAGTGATGTCAAGAACGTTTACGCGGCCGAACTGTTCCGGGCTGGTGCGGTTGATGATAGGTGCTGGAGTTTCGCCGACGGTTCGCTTCGTTGCGGTTTTCGGCTTGGAAGTGCGCTTGGTGGTTGGTTTTTTGGTTGTCGTCTTTGCGGTTGATTTCGCGGCTGTCCTCGTTGTCTTTGTGGCCGCTGCCTTGGCTGTTGTCTTTGCTGTTGCCTTTGTGCGCGGTGTCGCGCTTGATGATGTTGCTTCATTCATATAGCCGATTATAGAGGTAGTTGTGTTCTTTTTGTGATTTCCCTTTTTCGTAACGATTACGGCGATGCGGCTACAAGTACTTTCTTCAAATACTTTTGGTAAAGCGTTTTAATACATGATTTGCGATTATGTTCGATTATGAAGGCTGCGGCGGCATGACCATACGTTGTGTGTGCCGGTTGCGTTCGATATGTATGGGGACTTTATATAAAAGGAGCGAAACGTCCTGGGGAAAACAAAAACCGGAAACCAAAAGGTTTCCGGTTTCAATTGGTAGCGGGGCATGGATTTGAACCATGGACCTCTGGGTTATGAGCCCAGCGAGCTACCGAGCTGCTCCACCCCGCGTCGGCTTGCCTTCATTGAGGCAGCTCTAACTACTCTACGGATGTTGGCTAATAAGTCAAATCGGCGTGTCGCATATTGCGCTGCTAGTGAAATCGCATATCCGATAACGCGTTATCCGTTTTTCGTATAACGCTGCGGACCGTCGATGAAAACCGCCGAATACGCCATATCCGGGTCCGCACCATAATAGGAAACATGCCTATCAAGATTCCCAGCGGCCTTCCGGCCAGAGACATTCTCGACTCCGAGCGCATCTTCGCGCTTGAAAAGCCCGAAGCGGAGCGCCAGCGTGTGCGTCCGCTCAAGCTGGTGATCCTGAACCTCATGCCGAAGAAGATCGAGACCGAAACGCAACTGCTGCGTCTGATCTCCAAGAGCCCGCTGCAGGTCGAGGTCGACTTCATGAAGACCTCCACCCACGAGGCCACGCACGTGAGCGCCGACCATCTGGTGAAGTTCTACGAGACGCTCGACGCGTTCAAAGACAACTATTACGACGGTCTTGTGGTGACGGGAGCGCCCGTCGAACACCTCGATTTCGAGCAGGTCGACTACTGGGACGAGTTCAAGCAGATTCTCGACTGGGCATCCACCCACGTCTTCTCCACCATGTACCTGTGCTGGGGCGCGATGGGCGCGCTCAACTATCGGTACGGCGTGCGCAAGGAGCTGCTGCCGGAGAAGCTCTTCGGAGTGTTCCCCCAGTATCTGCAGGACGAATACTGCTTCCTCACCAACGGTTTCGACGAGATCTGCCTGCAACCGCATTCCCGCCTGGCGGGGGTCAACGAGGGTGATATCGCCCATAATCCCGAGCTGCAGGTGCTCACGTGGGGTCCGAAGTCCGGCCCGGGGCTCATCGCCACGCGTGACTTCTCCGAAGTGTTCGCGCTCGGCCATTGGGAATACGGCAAGTACACGCTCGCCGAGGAATACGAGAGGGATATGAAGAAGGGCATGACCAACGTGCCGTTCCCCGAAAACTATTTCCCGCACGACGATCCGAAGCTCGAACCGCTGTTCGCCTGGCGCGCCCACGCCAACCTGCTGTGGCGCAACTGGCTCAACTGGGTCTATCAGACCACGCCTTACGATTTGAGCGAAGTACCGCAGCTGCGCGAGGAGAAGCGCCTCGGCACCGACCGTTCGATCCGGCACGAGCCCGGTTCTCCGCGTGTCGACGCGTTCACGCCATTCTCGCACGATGGATACGGTGTCATTCGCGGCTGATTTCACGAAGATCGGCGAGTACTGACAAGTATTGGCGATTGTCCCACGATTGCCGCTTTTGCGCGGTGTCGTGGGCTTTTTGCGCGGTTTTTGTTGCCTGCTGCGACATCGTTTCATTTTCGCTGTCATATATTATGGTGCGATATGTTAAGTAAAACGTTTTATCAAGCAGTGTTGCAAACGATGTCTATTTTGGTGTGAATGGGGGTGAAATAGGCCGAATCGACAACGGCCGTGGTTGTGTCTAATAGTCCCCGCAACGTGCGAAACGCCGGTTTTCGCTATACGGTAGTAGGGGAAAGCTCCCGGTGCGGAATGTTGTCTAGCCACGGTCTGATAATCCTTTGCAGCCATTCGGGGCTGGTATGCGAACGCGTTTATGGGCGCGTTAACATAGAACCCGAAGGATGTTCTGGTTTGGTAACCGGAATGTCACATTCGACTCAGCTGTTGGGCTAGACTAACAGCTGACACAAGAGCAGGAGGCGTGAATGATTAGTGCATTGGGAGAGGGCATCATGACCATCGCCGATGGTCCAGAGATGCCGAGCATCAATGACTTCCTTCCCGATCCGTTTGTTTTTCAAGGCACGCCGTTCGCCATCAACCGCATCATCCTCGTTCGTATTCTTGCGACCGTCATCATGCTGCTGGTTCTCGGAATTACGGCAAGCCGTGCAAAGCTCATCCCTGGCCGTTGGCAGGGCGCAGTCGAATGGCTGATCGAGTTTGTCCGCGACAACATCGTCTATCAGGTGATGGGCGAGCTGCGTGGCAAGCGTTATGTGCCGATGATCACCACCGTGTTCTGCACGTTGCTGGTCTTCAATCTGTGCGGCATCATCCCGGGCTTCAACATCGCGGCAAGCGCGTCCATCACGCTGCCTCTGGTGTTCGCCATGTGGTGCTTCTGCCAGTACTGGATTGCCGGCATCCGTGAAAAGGGCCTTGGCCACTTCCTGAGGGACGAGATCTTCCCGAAGGGCGTTCCGGCCCCGATCTATATTCTGCTGTCCCCGATTCAGCTGCTTGAGCTGCTGATTATCCGCCCGTTCTCGTTGACGATCCGACTGTTCGCCAACATGGTTTCGGGCCACCTGATCCTTGCGTTGTGCCTCTCGGCCACGCAGTTCTTCCTCGTTGATGTGGTGAACAAGCTGATGATGCCGTTCGGCATCATCACCTTCGCGGCTGGCATGTTCATGTTCCTGTTCGAGGCGCTGGTCGCCTGCCTGCAGGCTTACATCTTCGCCATCCTGACCACCGCGTACATCAATATGAGCTATCCGGAGATCGACTGACCGCCGGCTTTTTAAGTGTTGCTTCTTGTCAAGCAATAACCAGAAAGGAAACAATCATGGATATCGTTACCCTCGCTGAGGTTGCCGGCAACCTGAACGTCGTTGGCTACGGCCTCGCCGCCATCGGCCCTGGCATCGGTCTGGGCATCCTGATCGGCAAGACCATCGAAGGCACCGCTCGCCAGCCTGAGCTCGGCAGCCGTCTGCAGACCCTCATGTTCCTGGGCCTGGCATTCGTCGAGGTGCTGGCACTGCTCGGCTTCGTGCTCGCCTTCATCAAGTAAGACTTGATCCCCAAGGTAAACACCGAAGACGCAAACGAACGTGAAAGGAGGAAGACACTATGGTGACCGCAGCTAGCGAGATGGAACTGTTCCTTCCGAAAAGCTACGACATTTTCTGGTCGTTGGTCATTCTGATCATCGTCGCCGTGTTCTTCTACAAGTTCTTCCTGCCGAAGTTCCAGGCCGTGTTCGATGAGCGCGCAGCCAAGATCGAAGGCGGCATCGCCAAGGCCGAACAGGCCCAGAAGGATGCCGACGAAGCCAAGGCGAAGTACGATGCCCAGCTGAGCAACGCACGCGTCGAGGCTTCCAAGATCCGCGACGACGCTCGCGCGGAGGCATCGCACATCATCGCCGACGCACGTACCCGTGCCGAGGCTGATGCGGCGCAGATCACCGCCACCGCCCAGCGTTCCATCGAATCCCAGCAGCAGCAGGCTCTGGTGAGCCTGAAGGGTGAGGTCGGCGTGCTGGCAACGGCACTGGCCGGCAAGATCCTGGGCAGCAAGCTGGAAAGCGACGACGTGCAGTCGACGATGATCGATCAGATGATCGCCGATCTGGACAGCGACAAGAAGTGATCGAAACCTTCAAGAAAGGGAGGTGACCAATGCGAGGAGAAGCATCGCGTATCGCAGACCGCGTTTCGCGTGACTCGCTGGCCCCCAGGCTGCGCGACAGCGGCGAGGACGCATGGCGCATCGGGAACGAACTGTTCACGATCACCAACGCGCTCGACCACAACGTCCAGCTTGAACGTGCCCTCACCGACCCGTCGCGCCCAGTCGAAGACAAGGTTGCGGTAGTCAAGACCCTCATTGGAGATGAGGCCCATCCGTTGACGATGGAAATCATGTCCGATCTGGTGGCCCGCCGTTGGAGCCGCGTGTCCGACATCGCCAACGCCACCGAGGATTTCGGTGTGGATGGCATGATGTACTACGCGGACCACACGAATGCTACTCTGCAGGTCTCCATCGAGCTTGCCCAGCTGCATTCCGCACTGCTCAACCTTCCGGTCGTACGCAGCAAGCTGTATGACGCAACCGTCCCCGCCGAAGCCCGTATCAAGCTGCTGTACAGCCTGATCGGCAATGCCGACTTCAATGTGGTGACCAAGCGTCTGGCCGAGCATGCGACCTGCAATCTGCGCAACCGCCGCTATCTGCAGACCATCCAGTGGTTGATCAACAAGTTCTCCCGTCATATGGGCGAATCGATGGTCACCGTCACCACGGCAACGCCACTGAGCAAGGAGCAGGTCAAGAAGCTCGTCGCCATCTATTCGGCGAAGACCGGCCATCCGGTGCACATTAACTCGGTGGTCGATCCGACCGTCCTGGGTGGTATGCGCATCCAGGTGGGCGACGAGGTCACCGACAACACGGTGGTCGCACAGCTGCAACATCTTCAGCGCACGGTGAAGGCGACCGCCTGACGGCACGCCACACGGTGAACAAGCCTGAAACAAGACTTGACTGAATTTAAAAACAACAATAAGGAGTGATCATGGCAGAACTTACCATTGATCCCACCACGATACGCAAGGCGCTCGATGAGTTCGTCGAGTCGTACAAGCCGTCGGACACGCCGACCCAGGAAGTCGGTTATGTCGCGACCGCTGGCGACGGCATTGCGCACGTGACGGGACTGCCTGGTTGCATGGCCAATGAGCTGCTGACCTTCGAAGACGGCACGCTTGGCCTGGCGTTCAACCTTGACGCCCGCGAGATCGGCGTGGTTATCCTCGGCGATTTCACCGGTATCGAGGAAGGCCAGGAAGTGCGTCGTACCGGCGAAGTGCTCTCCGTGCCCGTCGGCGACGGCTACCTTGGCCGCGTCGTGGACCCGCTAGGCAACCCGATTGACGGTCTTGGCGAGATCAAGACCGAAGGCCGTCGTATTCTCGAGGCCCAGGCACCTGACGTTATGCATCGTCATCCGGTTGACGAGCCTCTGTCCACCGGCCTGAAGGCCATCGACGCGATGACGCCGATCGGCCGTGGCCAGCGTCAGCTCATCATCGGCGACCGTCAGACCGGTAAGACCGCTATCGCAATCGATACGATCATCAACCAGAAGCGCAACTGGGAATCCGGAGACCCGAAGAAGCAGGTCCGCTGCATCTACGTGGCCGTCGGTCAGAAGGGCTCCACCATCGCATCGGTGAAGCAGTCCCTGGAAGAGGCCGGCGCTATGGAGTACACGACCATCGTGGCTTCCCCGGCTTCCGATTCCGCAGGCTTCAAGTACATCGCACCGTACACCGGTTCCGCCATCGGACAGCACTGGATGTACAACGGCAAGCACGTGCTCATCGTCTTCGACGATCTGTCGAAGCAGGCTGAAGCCTACCGTTCGATCTCCCTGCTGCTGCGCCGCCCGCCGGGACGTGAGGCATACCCGGGCGATGTGTTCTACCTGCATTCCCGTCTGCTCGAACGCTGCGCCAAGGTTTCCGATGACCTCGGCGGCGGTTCGATGACCGGCCTGCCGATCGTCGAAACCAAGGCAAACGACGTGTCCGCATACATTCCGACCAACGTGATCTCCATCACCGACGGTCAGATCTTCCTGCAGTCCGACCTGTTCAACGCGAACCAGCGTCCGGCTGTCGACGTCGGCATCTCCGTGTCCCGAGTTGGTGGCGCGGCACAGACCAAGGCGTTGAAGAAGGTCTCCGGCACGCTGAAGATCTCCTTGGCCCAGTACCGTTCCCTGGAATCCTTCGCCATGTTCGCTTCCGATCTGGATGCGGCTTCGAAGGCCCAGCTGAACCGTGGTTCCCACTTGACCGAGCTGCTCAAGCAGCCGCAGTTCTCCCCGTATTCCATGGAACAGGAAGTCGTCTCCGTGTGGGCCGGCACCCATGGCAAGATGGATGATCTGCCGCTGAACGACGTGCTGCCGTTCGAGAAGGCCATGCTGGACTACCTGGACCACAACACCGATATTCTCAAGACCATCCGCGAGACCGAAGATTTCACCGCCGACACCGAGGCTGCCCTCGACAAGGCTGTGGAAGCGTTCCGTGAGACTTTCGTGACCAGCGCGGGCAAGCCGCTGGTCGAGAAGAAGCCTAACGTCAAGAACGCCACCCCGGTCGAGCAGGAAAAGATCGTCGCAGGAGAGAAGTGATCCATGGGCTCGCAACTCGCATTGAAATCTAGGATCGCCTCCACCGCGTCGTTGGAGAAAATCTTCAACGCGCAGGAGATGATCGCGT
>SKDY01000150.1_pt1 | contig 61511 bp, 66 predicted proteins | sample 4826591 | NCBI WGS metagenome assembly SKDY01 (sample SAMN11008823, study PRJNA524170) | human gut metagenome | biome: Human fecal sample; material: Feces; isolation source: fecal sample from pouch patient p10, p22 | host: Homo sapiens | place: Israel: Tel-Aviv | collected 2016-06-15 | reverse complement strand
GCCAGCGCCAGGGCGGTCCCCCGCCCCAGCGCCTGATCATCTTCTATCAGCAGAATCCGCTCCATGCTCCGCCCTCCCCTGTTTTGCGCCTTTTATCATAGCACACTCCGTCCCCTCCGGCAACCGCCGCCTTGTCCGCATAGTGCCGCCCGTTCCGCCATATCCTAGCGTTGTCCCCTTTGAACAGGAGGTCAAATATAATTTTAAAAATTATATTTAAAGTTTCTATTGATTATATTGCGCAGCATGTGTTATACTAAAGATAAGGAAAGGTGATCCATATGAATCAGGAAAACGCACTCCCCCGCCGCAAGGCCATGCTCTATTATCCTTCCCAACCAAAGCCGCGCCCGGTCAGGCTGCGGGAAAAGGACCGGGACCCCTATGACGGGCTGCGTCCCTGGTCCGCCATTACCCACGGCATTGGGGCCGCCCTGGCCCTGCTGGGCACCGTGCTGCTCCTGCTGCGCTGCGCCGCCCTCTCCCTCAGCCCGTGGCACGTGGTCTCCTTCCTCATCTACGGCGTGAGCATGGTGGGCCTGTATACGGCCAGCACTCTCTATCACTGCCGCAACGTCAGCGTCAAGGGCCGTATCGCCCTGCGCAAGTACGACCACGCCTCTATCTACTTCCTCATCGCCGGTACCTATACCCCTATCTGCCTGGTGGTGCTCCGCACCGACGGTGCCTGGGGCTGGGCCCTGTTCGGTGTCATCTGGGCCTTAGCCCTGGCCGGGCTGGTGCTCACCCTGGCCTGGATCACCGCCCCCCGCTGGCTCACCGCCGGCATCTATATCTTCATGGGCTGGCTGGCTGTGGTGGCCCTCGTCCCCCTGCTGCGCCTGCTCCCCCCTGCCGGCTTTTTCTGGGTGCTGGGCGGCGGCATTCTCTACACCGTGGGCGGCGTGCTCTACGCCGTCAAGTGGCCTGGCCGCGATAATCCCCGCTTTGGCTGTCACGAGATTTTTCACCTGTTCATCCTCATGGGCTCGGTGTTTCACTTCATGCTCATGTACCGGGTGGTCGCGTTTCTCTGAGCACAAGTAAAGGAGCTTCCGCCATACAGCGGAAGCTCCTTTTTGCGCGGTCATTCCTCTGCTGGAGGCTCCGGCACTTCGGGCAGCGGGCCCATGGTACCCACACAGCGGTTGATCGGGGTCCCCAGGTTGTGGAACTTCTCCTCGTAGTCGGTCATTACACCGTGGATGCCGTCGGCGTGCAGGTCGCGGGTGACCTCAGACACCCCAAAGCCCACCCTGGGGAACTGGAACAGGGACCACTCGAATAGATCCCGGTTGTCTGTCTTGAAGTGGATCTCCCCCGCCTCTGCCAGCACCTGCCGGTAACGCAGCAGGAAGTCCGGGTGGGTCAGCCGCCGCTTGGCGTGGCGGTTGCTGGGCCAGGGATCGCAGAAGTTGATGTAGATGCGGTCTACCTCACCCGGAGCAAAGAACAGCGGAAGCTGCGCTACGTCCCCATCCACAAAAAAGACGTTGTGCAGCTCCTGGGCACAGACCCGCTCCATGGCGATCACCATGGCGTCCGGCACCCGTTCCACCGCAATATAGAGCGCCTGTGGATTCTGCGCCGCAGTCTCCGCCGTAAAGCGGCCCTTGCCGCAGCCCAGCTCCAGAAAGACCTCCTTCGCCTCGGGCATCAGCTCCCGCCACTTTCCCTTCCGCTCCTCCGGGTCGGAAATCAGCACCCGGGTACAGCGTTCCATCCGCACTCCCAGGTTCGGTTTTTTTCTCATTCGCATAGCCTAGCTCACCTCGTATGGGCTATCATATCATATCAAAATGCCCTCTTGCAATCCTTCTGTCTATATATTATAATAGAAAAGCTGACTGAGCAACAAAGTGGAACACTCCAACAAAATATCCGGGTGTAGCGCAGTTGGTAGCGCGCTTGCTTTGGGAGCGTGAGGCCGGAGTTCGAGCCGCACTTTCCTGAAATCCCGGAAAGCTCTGGGACGCTAAGGCCGACGGAGTTTTGCCCCCCGCTGGGAACTGGTCAAAAACCGGCGCTGACCCCATATTTGACCACAATCAGAAAACTTCATAACCGGGTGTAGCGCAGTTGGTAGCGCGCTTGCTTTGGGAGCAAGATGCCGGGAGTTCGAGTCTCCCCACTCGGACCAAAAACCGCCTCAAAACTGATGTTTTGAGGCGGTTTTCATAACTTTTCAAACAATAATTTGTTTAACGTTCTGCACAAATATGGTCTCAAATGTGGTCAACTCACTTTTGCGGATCTGTTTTGAATTTTCGTTGTAGACATAGTTTTTGGTCCGCCTTCGCCACGATTCGTTCTGAAAAGAAGCAAAGGCAAACTGCACAATTTTTGAAATATGGGGTCATGACCACCTGTTCACAATCAGTTCACGCGGCCGCAACCTTATCTTTGAATCTTGCGTCGCAAAATCTGATAGGCTTGGCTGCACTTTCCCGGCCTTGTCCCTCTCGGTGAGGCCGTGTATAATGGCAGTGGAAAACAGTGAAATAAACGAGTAAGGAGCAGTGCCATGCGCATTCTCATGCTGGGCAACAGCTTTACCTTCACCAATGATATGCCCCAGATGCTGGCTGACCTGACCGGGGCGGAAGTGACCCACCACGCCCGGGGCGGGGCGCGGCTGTCGGAACAGCTGAACCCCTGCACCAGGCTGGGCAGTCAGACCCAGGCGGCACTCCAAAAGGAGAAGTGGGACTATGTGGTGCTCCAGGAGATGAGCCACGGCCCCATCACCGCCTCTAAGAGCTTCTTCTCCAGTGTGGAGGGGCTTTGCCGGCAGATCCGGGCAAACGGAGCGGTCCCCATTTTGTTTGCTACCTGGGCCTATCAGAGGGGCGGAGCCAAGCTGACGGACAAGGGCTGGGACTACGACGAGATGGCCCGAAAGCTGTCCGAGGCCTACCACAAGGCGGCACAGGAAAATAACGCCCTGATCGCCGATGTGGGCCGGCGGTTTTATGAATGGTCCGTTCCTCAGGACCTCTATGCCGCCGACGGCGTCCACCCCAGTGAGTTGGGTTCCCATATTGCGGCGGAGACCGTTGCGGCAGTGATCCGGCAGTGGGAGGAGGGTGTGCAATGACGGCAGAGGCAAAATCCTGCCGCAAAAAGTGGAAGATAGCCGTCAGTATTTTGCTGGCGGTCCTGATTCTGCTGGCGGGCGGCTTTTTCTGGTATGTGTCCAACTACTACCGGGCGGAGGACGTGGCTCTGGAGGTACTGGCAAGCGGAGATCATCTGGAGGTTCGGGATGATCTGACCATCCTCTCCCCGTCCTATCCCACGGACACCGCGATCATCTTCTACCCCGGGGCCAAGGTGGAGGCCGCCGCCTATCTGCCCCTGTTGAACCAGCTCCGGCAGACCGGCCTCACCTGCATTCTGGTGGAGATGCCCTTCTACCTGGCCATCTTCGACGTGAATGCGGCAGAGGATGTGATGGCCCAGTTCCCGGATATCCAGCACTGGTACATCGCCGGCCACTCCATGGGCGGGGCCATGGCCTCCCAGTTCGCTTCGGAGCACCCGGACGAGGTGGACGGCCTGATTTTGCTGGGAGCCTACCTCTACGGCGACTATCCGCCTGCCGATACCCTCACCGTCTATGGCTCCCTGAACCAGAGCGTGGAAGACGAAATTGACTATACTGAGAACGTGGTGGAAATCCAGGGTGGCAATCACGCCCAGTTCGGTAACTACGGGCCGCAGGAGGGGGACCTGCCCGCCACCATCTCGGCGGAGGAACAACAGGCCCAGACGGTGGAGGCTATCTCGGATTTCATCGCCCAGCGACAGGAGTGAAAGAGCTGTTTTCGGATAGGGGAGTGAGCTCATGACGATATCACCCTGGGTGATAAGTTCGACTCTGACAGTTTATATGCGGAGGAAGATATAAAATGGCGATTTTTTATTTCTCGGACGTGTTAAGAAAAGTAGGACTGAATCCCTCAAAAGTCAAATTAATTCGTCATGCACTGACAGATCGTGGATTTCGAGAGTGTTATAAAGCAAATGTGGTATATGAATATACCTGTCATCAGAAATCTGGATTCAGCAAAGGGTACGATTATTGGGTGACCTTTATAAGCGACCAGGGGACTCTCTGTAAGCTGGATTCCTGCTATAAAGTAGGTGCTGCTGTTCTGGATACGCCCGATATGATCCCAAAGGGTATCCCGGAAATTGAGGCCAGAAAATTCCAGGGCAAGAACGCATATTTTCATCTCGAACCCCTCGATTTGCTGAAAGAATATGAGGGCAGACTGATCATCGATTGGGGGAAGTCTGCGCGCATGTGGCATCAGAAGGGAACGACCGAAAAGCCTGTTGTGGCAATTCAGGCAGATGAAAAGAAAGTCTTTTCCGGCTTTGAAAATCTGATCCTTACATATGATGAACTGAAGGAAATCGTTGAAAATCCAACCGTTTATGAGGCGTGGCACACAGCGCTGTCCTCCGTCAACGCTATTTATCTCATCGTTGACCGGGAGACGGGAAAGCAGTATGTGGGATCGGCTTATGGAAAAGATGGACTGCTGGGGCGGTGGGCCTGCTATGTGGATTCCCTGCACGGCAATAATAAGCTGATGAAGGAACTGATTTGCGCCTACCCCGAACGTTACCACGATTTCCAGTTCTCCATTTTGCAGATATTGCCCAAAACTGTGACAGATGATGAGGTCATCCGGACAGAGAGCCTATATAAAAAGAAATTGCTCACGATTCCTTTTGGAATGAACGACAATTGAATATCGGGAGATGCGTCTATGACAGAAAATTTGTTTTTAGACTGGGCGATCAAATTGCTGGAGCAAATCGAGACTTCTGAGGAAAAGAAGCTTTGGTGCCGCCGTTATTCCGTGTATTCCCGTAGTCCTGGGCAGAAAACACTCGCTCGCGATTTACATGATTTTGTAGACAGAACCTACCAGGCGGGATTGGTGATCCAGAATTATCACGAGGTGATCCAAAAGTGGGGCCTCGAGGAGCGGAATATCGCGATAGCCCCTCCGGGATGGCTGGAGATGCAGCCCTATTTGTGTGTATTGGCCTGTATCGCATGGCATTTCCGCAGAGACCATTTTTGCGAGGGTTCCCTGATCAGTCAAAGCATCGCGGAAGGGGTCCTGTTACGCCTGTTTCGTCGGCTCAAAGCGCTCTGTCCCACATCGGTTCCCGCCGTCACACTACAAGAACTCTGTTGTAACGATTGTCATTCTGTCCCTGAGGTGCCAGGAGTCTATTGGGTATTTGCGCCTGAGGGAATGGCAATCCGTTTCTCGGAACAGGAGTACCGCCCTAAGGCTAAAATCTATCCTGCGAAAAAGCTTCAGGAGAAATATGAGGGATGTGCCGACCAAAGTATCCTGTATATTGGAAAAGCGGAAGGAAAGCGTGGCCTGCGGCAGAGACTGAGGCAGTATATGGACTACGGACTGGGAAGAGGAAATATCCACGCAGGCGGACGTGCTGTCTGGCAGATCTCGGACTGCGGACTTTTGCTGCTTGCTTACGAAGCCTGTGAAAACCCAGGAGAACGGGAACGACAATTGCTGCAGGAATACCGAGAGAAAAACGGCTCCTATCCACTGGCAAACTGGCGGGGATGAGAGAGGGAAAGCAAGAAATGACCTTGAGAAAAGAGGTTGGCATCACATTGTGATGCCAACCTCTTTTGAACGTTCAGAATGCCGATATGACTTTCAAAATCCCGACAGGTCTACGCCCAGGAGGACGAGGGCGATGCCGGCCAGGATCCAGGGCAGAAAGATGACCGGAAGCAGGAGCAGCCCTTTGTGGTTTTCGTAGTGGTACTCCTCACAGGAGAACAGCTTGTCAGGATCATCGACATAATAGAGATACAGGTACAGGGGCGGTGTCGATGGATGCTTGAAATAGGCGGTATACTGCCGCTCCTTGCCGTCGATCGTGTAGTGGTAGGTAGCGTGCCAATCATAGCGGGATACTTCACCGGAGGGGTGCTTGTCCGCCAGAGACGCTTTGATGACGTGGTCCCTGCTCTTTGCGATGTCCCGTTTCCGTTCCCAGCTGACGCCGTGGGACACCTTTTTGTAGAGCGGCACCGCGATGGCATAGCCGCCGATCAGGACGGCGAATACGATTGCCCATTTGAGCCAGTTGACAGGATCGTCGGTAAACATCGTGATGAGAGCCTCTTGGATACTCAATTTCAGCACCTCCCCCGGCATCTCCTGTGCTCATCATACGATATTTGGCGGCGCTCCGCAAGGCAGAATGATACTTTTGATGATGCATTATAAAATTTGATAAGATAGGCAGGCCGTCTTTTTACGCCGCCCGCCCCAGCATTCCCCGCATCATCTCATACCACTTAGCCGCAGTATGCCTCGTCACCCCGGCGCCCCTGGCAATAGCTCGATAGCTGGTCACGTCGGGGTGGAACTTCATGAACAACCAGATTTTCTTCTGCGTTTTGGTGAGCTTATCCGGCGGAGTGATGCCCCGCATTTTGTCCCGTAGGGCCTGCCGCTCTGCGTTCATCTGCTGAATCAGCACCTTCAGCTTCGCTTCGCATTCCTCCTGGGTATGAGCGTAGACGCATTTAGAGTGCTTGGTGCCGTCCGGCCAGGTGGGGGAGTAGCGCCCCTCAAACAGGTGGTCATTGATTTGAGAGATGCACCCGGTGCCGGGCTTTCGGGTCTTTCTCAGCACCGGCTGGAAATCTTCGACTGAACCCTGCTCTGCCTGCTCAGGGCTCCCCAACACCTCGTTGCCCAGCCCCCGGTCGATCTTGGCCGCCGCCTCGGTCTGCATATCCCCGGTGACATGGGTGTAGATGTCCAGGGTGGTGGCCGCCGACACATGGCCCAGCATGGCGGAGAGGGTCTTCACATCCATGCCGTTCTCCAGCGACAGGGTGGCAAAGGTATGGCGTAAATCGTGAAATCTGATTCTCTTACACCCGGCCCGCTCCAGAATGATCTGGAGCCGTCGGCGCACCGCCCCTGGCGTCATGGGCATATCCTCTTTGACCGGTGAGGGGAACATCCACCGGGAGTCCACCGTCTCCCGGTATTGCCGCAGCACCTCCACCACGCCGGGCGGCAGGACCAGCCTGCGGATGGAGGCGCGGGTTTTGGGGATGCTCACCTGGAGCCGCCCCTTCACCTCGTAGACCTGCTTGTTCACGGTCAGGGTCCCGGTCTTGAAGTCCAGGTCGTCCCACTGGAGGGCCAGCAGTTCGCCCCGCCGCAGGCCGGTGCATAAGTCCAGAAGAAACAGTTCGAAATAACCTTCTGCCTGGGCCTGGATGAGGAACCGCTGGAGCTCCTCCCGGCCCAATACCTGCATCTCCCGGCCCCGCTTGGGCGGCAACTTGCAGCCCACCGCCGGGTTGGTGCGGATGAGCCCCTCCTGCACCGCCTTCTCCAGCGCGGACCGGCAGGCGGCGTGAAGGCCGCGCACCATGGAGTCGGACAGCCCCTTGCCGAACTGCTCCGTGCGGATGAGCCGCCCGCCCGTCTTCATCCGGGCATAGAACTGCTGGAGGTCTTTCTGTGCCAGCTGGTTCAGGGGGATCTTCCCCAGCTCCGGGATGATGTGCTGATAGATCTTCGCCTCGTAGTTGGCCTGGGTGGTGGGGCGGATCTGGGGCTTCACATAGTTCTGATACCAGAAGTCCAGCCACTCCCCGAAGGGCATCTCCGGCCGGACCTTCTCCGTTTTGGAGCCGGTTACCGTCTCCCGGAGCTGCTTCAGTTTTTCCTGACACTCCCGTTTCGTCTTAGCCAGGACGTTCTTTGTCCTGGGCAGGCCCTTCTCGTCGTAGCCGATGACCACCCGGCCCTCCCAGCGGCCGTCTTTCCGCTGGCGGACGGAGCCCTCGCCCTTTTTCCGCCGCTTACCCATGGCGGGCACCTCCTTCCGGCCTGTCTCTCTGCCACGGTTTCAGGTCTTTCCCCAGGAGATTTTCCAGAAAGCCGCCCACGATGTGGCTGGCCTCCTGCTGCATATCCGGCGTCACATGGGTGTAGGTGTCCAGGGTGAAGCTGGCGTTGGTGTGGCCCAGGATGCCGGACAAGGTCTTGGCGTCCACGCCGCTGGTGAGGGCGTGGGTGGCAAAGGTATGCCTTAAATCGTGAAATCGGATCGCAGGAAGCCCTGCCTCTCTTAAGATCCGCTTCATCCAGTAGTAGGCGGCACTGGGCCGCACCGGTTTCTCCGGAGCCAGCGGTTCCGGGAAGATCCACTGACTGACGGCGTGCTTCCTCCGCTCCTTCAGCCGCTGGACGGTGCTGGGCGGCAGGCGGATGGTCCGCCGCCCTTGGCTGGTCTTCGTCTCGCCGATCTCCAGCTCCCCGGCCTTGGGGACATTCACGGACCGAAGGATCTTCAGCGTCCCGGCCTTCTCGTCGAAGTCCTGCCACATGAGGCCGCAGATCTCGCCCCGACGGAGACCGGTGGTCAGCTCCGTGTAGAAGAAGTCACGCCAGATCTCGTTGCGGTCCACCGCCGCCAGGAAGATGTCCATCTGCTCCTTTGTGAGGATCTGTTTGGGACGATGGTTGGCCTTGGGCACCGCGGCCCCGTCGGTGGGGTTTCGGGCGATCACATGGGCCGCCTCCGCGTCCTTCAAACACCGGTGGAGCATGGCGTGGATGCGGAGCACCATGGTGTCCGACAGCTCGTGCCCGTATTCCGGGTGTTCATGGACACGGCCCTCGTGTTTCAGCTTCCGGTATAGCTTCTGGATGTCCATACGGGTCACCCGGGAGACGATCTTGTCCCCCAGATAGGGCTTGATGTAGCACCGGATGAACTGCTCGTAGCTGCGGAGGGTGTTGGGCCGCAGGGTGGCCGCGCCGTAGTCCTCCATCCACCGCTCCAGCCACTCTCCCAGGGTCATGCGGCTGTCCTCGGTGAGCTCCACATCCTGAAAGGCCTCCAGGTCCCGGTGGAGCTTGTCCAGCAGTTCCTTCTGGTTTTTGGCCAGTACATACCGGAAGATGGGCTCGCCGTTTTGTTTGTGGCCCACCACGATGCGGCCCTCCCAGCGGCCGTCCTCCCGTTTTCGGACCATGCCGTCACCGGACGGCCTGCGTTTTGCCATAGGCTATCCCTCCTTGTTTGGGTCGATCAGACTGCCGTCGTCCTCGTCCAGGGCCTCCAGGATCATGCGCACTCCCAGCCGGAAACCCAGGATGAAGTTCTCCAGGGCCATGGTGCTGCCGATCTCATTCTCTGCGTTGATGAGCCGGAGCAGCAGCGCTTTTTCTTTGTCCTCCAGCAGGGCGGTGAGTTTCTCCTCGCACTCTGCTGACTGTTCCATAGCCTTTTTCAGGGCAGTCCCCGATTTGACAATTTGATCATTGGGGGTGATGTTTCCAAAGTACAGATTTTCCAGTGTGTCGCGCATGTGTGCCGCCTCCTTTGTCAGCAACACACAATACCCGAACTTCCTTCCAATAGCTACCCCCAACTGCAACTATTTTCAGAAAGTTATCATCTGCGGGCAGGATTTTATCTTTGTATTGCGGTCCAGATTTTGATATGCCTGCCATAGAAAAAACCGCCTGCATCTCTGCAGACGGTTCCGGTGACAAATCGTTTCTCCCTATGGAGAAGATTGTCTCTATTCGTTTGTTTCGTCGTCCTGCACATCTCCAAAGAGGATGCGAAGATAATCCCGGCGGCCGTAGAGCACACGATCCACATAGACATCGTTGTCAAGAACTCGGTAAAAAGTGAGGTAACTGCCGGTCACCAGGAAACGATAGTCACTCTCGACATCGGCAATCGAGGACAGGGACGCGCCAATCAGACTGTGCTCCCGCAATCTGCGGATGTCCTTTGTGATGTTCCGTACCGTGGAGATCGCTGCGCTGGGATTTTCCAAATTCTTTGCGATATAGGACTTGATCCCGTCCAAATCAGCCTGCGCCTCGTCGGATAAATGCAGGTTATTCATCTGCGATTCCGAGATGTTTTTCTACGGCCTCCAGCGTCAACCAGCCCTTTTCCTCCCCGGACTTGCGGCCCTTGGCCAGCTCGTTCATCAGCCGGAGGGTGGCCTGTGTCCGCTCATAGTCCTGCATGTCCACGATGGCGTAGCGGCCCCGGCCATTCTTCGTCAGAAAAACCGGAGCGCCAACTGCCACGTCATGCAGAACCTCCGTGTAATTACGCAGATCAGAGATGGGTTTGATGTTCGGCATGGTATTCAGCCCCTTTCTTGCCCTTAGTATACCTCGATCTGCTGTAAAATTCAACAGCATTTTTTACTGCGGTTTCGTTGGCGATTGCTACCACCCCATGGTCATGCCGCCCATGTCCTGCCGGGGAGTTTCCTCATGGTCATCCGGCTTGTGGCCCATGGCGATCTTCTTTTCCTGGATCTTCCGCCGCAGCTTTCGGTCCACCCGCTGTCCCACCGGGGCGGCGGGCGGCACCGAGTTGTCACGAAAGATCTGACTCAGATGGTGGAGCAGTCGGGTGGCCGCCAGGAACACATTGGGCCTGCGCACCTGATCGAAGTGCTCCAGAAAGAAGTCGGCGTACTCATTTCCCTGTTCCGCCGATTCATAGAAATACGCCCAGGCCCGCTCCCGATCCTGTTTGACGCCCTGCCCAGTGAGGTACAGTTTTCCAAGAGCGTACTGGGCGTACTGGTTTCCATGTTCGGCGGAGTCGGTGAGATAGGCCACCGCCTTTTGCACGTCTTTCGGAACATCTTTCCCCTCCAGATACAGCTTTCCCAGGCGGTAGGCGGCGCAGGTGTTCTCCTGCGCCGCCGCTTTTCCATACCAGGATACCGCCTCATTCGTTCGATTTTGGCCTTGCAGGAACTTTCCCAGTGCGTATTGGGCGAAGTCATATCCCGCGTCCGCCGCCCGCTGAAACCACAGTTCCGCCTGCTCGTCATCGGGGAGAACGCCCCGACCATCCCGCCAGCACTTGCCCAGCTGGTAGGCGGCCAGGGGGAAACCTCTCTGCCAGAGTTGTTCCAGCACCTGTACCTGCTCCGCTTTTTCCTCCTCTGGATTTTCGTACTCCTCCAGCACCTCCTTGGCGCTCTGGTAGACCTCGGCCATCCGCCAGCTGGAGTTCCAGGCGAAGCACACCGCATCCTGATCCTCGTCCACTTCATCTTTCATGCTGGCATCCTCGAAGGTAAATGTGCCAAGCCGGAGCCGCTCCGCCTCCCGGATGACCATATTCTTGATGGCTTTGAATTCTTCTTGCTGTGAGAGCGGCAGGTATTCTCTGGGTGAATCCTTGTAGTAACGCTCCAGCTCATCTCGAAGCTGATTCCACTGCTCATAGCACTGGGCCACCTCCGGGATCTTGGCCAACTCATCCACGATGGCGTCCACCTGGGCCTTCACCGGCTTTTTCAGGTAGCCGTAGACCTTTTTCCCTTTGTGGCACTCCAGCATCCCGGCCAGCGTCTCCATCTGCTCCATGATAATCGAACTGTGGCACAGGCCCGTCTCCATCTCCCGGATGAGCCGCCCCATGGCCTCCGTCGCCGCGTCCCGCACTTGGCTGTAGGACAGATCTTTTTGCTGATACAGGGACAGCAGCTCGTCCCGGAAGATCTCATTGGACAGCTGGGAGCGCATCTTCTCGATACCCTTTTCTGTTAGAAATCCTTGCTTTGGGTCCGCCGACCAGACCATCATGTGGATGTGGGGATGGTGTTTCTCATCGTGGAAGGCGGCACACCAACGAAAATTGCTTGGCGGAATTTTCATCGCTGTCGCCAATTCTGCTTGATGAGCCAGCAATAACCTGCGCCAGCTCTCACCGTTTTCATAGCCCAGCCGGTGGGCATCCTCCCGTTTCAGAGAGTAGACAAAGGTCCACACCGGTCCGGTATGTCCGTTGATCTCCTCCATGGTTTTCTCCAGATCGGCGGGACCGTCGGCGGAGAACAGTCCGTGGGAGCGGGGACGCTGGGCCATATATTCCAGGTATCCGCCGCCGTCATGGGAGGGGGGCGGAGCCTCGATCAGCTCCACACCCTCCCGGGTGGCGATGTACTCGGCGTAGTGACTGCCGCCGTTTCCCGGCTTGATGTAGCCCGACTTCTGGATTAGTCCCGGCATCACTCAGCCCCCTTTTGGTAACGGACCGTGTCTTCGAGACTGATCTCACCGTTGGTCTCCTTTACCTCTTTGACACAGCGGACGCGGGCCTTTCGCAGCTGATCCGGGTCAATCTCTATGTCGGCGGCCAGGATATTCCCCATGAGGTTTTGATCCACCGACAGCTTGAACAGCAGGTGTCCCATCCGTTTACCGAATGCATTCAGCTTGCCTTCCAGCACATCGGCGAGGACCCGGGGCAGGTAAGCATCGGCAGACTCCGCGTCAAGGTAACCGGAATAGAACCGAATGGCCTTCTCAATAAATTCGTTTCTGGTGGAGCAGTTATCTCGCCGGTAGCGCGATTCCACCTCGGTCCAGGCGGATTCACTGAGCCAGACGGAATGTTTCTTATTTTCCTTTTTCAAATTCAAAATCCTCTCCTTATTGCATCAGCGCCGCCCGAAAGCCTGTCACAGCGTGGATTCAGGCGGCTTTTGAGAAAAAACAGCGCCAATCTCAAATCAGGTTGGTCGGAACAGCGCCAACTCCAACCCCTGAAACCGCCCGCACTGCGGGCGGAAGTGACCGCCCAGGCGCCATAAAAGCGCCAGGGCTTTCTCCTGCTTGTCGTCGTCGCAAGCTCCACAGCCCTCGTTTCCGCCCCGCAGGGGCGAAAACTCACTCGTTCCACTGCTCCTCCTCTCCCCAGCGAACCCGCTGCGCTGGGCCTCGCCGGGGGCCCCATTTTGCCCTCTCCCGAAGCCCCCCGAAATCGGGCCAAATCCGCCCTGAAAGCCCCCAGTGGGGCAGGGACTCTGCCCCGCCCCCAAAGAGGGCACACAGCCCCTCACAGGCCGTTACACGGGGAGAGCTGCTTGCTGCAGGGGACGGCGTACTGCGGCAGAAAAATCCGGCAGTATTCCTCTGGCCCGGACACCAGATGCCGGTGCATCATCTCCCCGCACTGAAACATCTGGAACACCGCATTTCGATAGCAGGCCTTGATTTCCTCACGGCACTCCTTCGCAAAGATTCTTTGTTCATCTGTCAGGGTTCCACGGTTCTCATCGCAGAGGAACAGGGCCACCCCGTCTTCGTCGATAGGTTCCTCGTGCGTACGGTTCCACCGGTTGACAATGTACCGCCGCATGTCTATGGTGCGCCGTGCTGACAGAGACGGGTCCTGCTCGATCAGGCAGTCGATCATCTGCATCAGCATCCGGATGCACACTCCTTTCTCTTCAGCGCTGCCATGCGTTGTTCCGCTCTCTGTCGTTCCAGCGCCAGGTCAGCTACGTGGAGCTGCCGCTCATAGAACTGTTCAATGGACATCTGGATGGGCAGGATGTAGTAACGCAGACAGCCGTTGAGGGTGCGGCCGTCCCGGGTGGTGACGGTGGTGCGCTCCGTCCGGATCAGACCCCGTTCCTCCAGCTCGGTCACATACTTGCGCACCGTGTTGACGCTCATCCCCACAGCCTCTCCGATGATCCGGTAGCTGGCCACGCACTGATAGGTCTTCCGGTCCTCACGGTGGAGGAGAAATCCGTAGACTGCAATCGCCCCAGCAGACAGTCCCAGGGAGAAGATCTCGTTGGGGAGGGGGAAGTAGTTCTTGATAGGGTCCCGCTTGGGCCAGTGCTGTTTTCTCATTTCGTACCTCCCGACTGTCCCTCCGCCCACTGGATGAACTTCTCTTTCGGAACTACCATACGGCTCCCCACCCGCAGCGTGGGGAAACCGGGATCGTTGAGCAGCTCGTAGGCGGTGGAGATGGACACGCCCAGTACCTGCGCCACCATCTTGGCGTTGAGGAACAGAGGCAGGTCGTCGTAGGATTTGTAGACAGACAGTTTCAATGTTTAGTACCTCCGGTGTTCAAATTCAGAGAAAAAATTTCTTGCGTTTCGGAGGTCTCTCTGTTAAACTGGGACACAGATCAGGCTGTGTTTTCCGAAACGCGGCAGGCCGCTGAACTGTTGCAGCAGTTCAGCGGTTTTTTTACAGGGTCTGTCTTTTTCTTTTCTGTCTTTCTGGGTTTGGCCATACACCATACCTGTTCCTGCCCTGCGGCCTTGTTTGACCAACACAGCGTTTTCTTCCCCTTGGCACGCTCAATTGTCGGTGCTCTGCGACAACGTCCTGGCGTTACTTCCCCGTGGAGTATCGTCTCTGGTGATGGGTATTCATTTTTCAAGGTGCCGTTCCGAATGTTGGGGACCAATTCCCCGTTGACAACCGGATTTGCGGGTGTTAGACTATTGTAAGATTATTTTGACAGTCCCCTGTGAGAGTATTGTAGCATGTGAACCTACCCCCTTGTCAAGACTATTTTATAAATTTTTTACGATTGTCTATTTTGGAGGGCGCCGACATGTGGTATGCCAAGATGTACTTCTCTGAGAAAAAAGAGGTTTTCCAATTTGATAGCTACGGGGTCCAGGGCGTTCCCTCGACCTACAAGGAACTCCCGTTCCTGGAGAGCCTGCTGTCTTTTCTGGAAATGGACTGCGACGAATTGACTCCATCGCTCCGTAGGATCGCAGAGAGCTGGGAGCGTCTGTTTCAAGATGGAGACCGGGAGGCTGGCACAGCCACCATGGTGGAGCTGGGCCAACTGAAGAGCTGGCACATCTATCTGGAACTTCTGTATGTGCGCTGGTATGACCGCTTCTCCCGGATAGGTGCGGATATCCCGGTCAGCGAACAGGAGGACCGGCAGATGCTGGAGGAACTGCGGAGCCTTCCAGAGCAGCTCCCGCTGTATCAGCGGCAGGTGCAACGGTTCTTTGACCTGGTACTGGATGTGGATCAGGCGGGGCGTGACCCGCAGAAGCAGGCGGCGGCACACTATCTCTACGACGCTCCCAAGGACCCGGAGTTGTTTGTGTTCCACCCCATTCCCCTCAGCTTTGAGCCGGTGGAGCTGGGCCGATGCTCGTCGGTCCTGTATCCCCTCCATATTTCGGACATGATCGACTACTCCCTGCGCAGCTGTGTGGAGCGCGGGATCACCGTCCGGCGGTGCAAGAACTGCGGCCGCTGGTTCCCACAGACCGGCCGAGTCAGTGCGGAGTACTGTGAGCGCCCAGTGGCCTCCGGCCAGCAGACCTGCCGGGAGGCCGGGGCCTTTCAGCAGTGGACCAAAAAGCAGTCCGATGATCCGGTGTTCAAGGCCTACCGGAAGGAGTACAAGAAGCGCTTCGCCTGGATCAAGGCCGGCCGTATTACCGACGAGCAGTTCTATGCCTGGAGCGAACAGGCCAGAGAGATGAAAAAGAAATGCGACCGGGAGGTCATCACCCTGGACGAGTTCAAGGACTGGCTGGGGAAGCCGTGAGGACAAATCGGCAGAAAATGAGCAACGGGACGCGCCCAAAGGCGCGTCCCGTGTATTCTTTGTATCGGCGATGCAGTTTTTGCAGGGGGTACATGTGTTTAGGCTCCCTATTTCCGGGGCTATGACTCCGTCTCATAGGGCCAGGTGTTGATACCGCCGAATTCGTAGATGTTGGTGTAGCCCAATTCCGCCAAGGCAGAGGATGCCGTCTTGCTGCGGTTCCCGCTGCGGCAGTAGACCAGAACAGTGGAATCCTTTTCGGGGATCACCTCAGCGGCGGTATCCTCGTCGATGCTCCCCACCGGCAGCAAGACCGCGCCGGGGATGTGGCCGCTGTCGTACTCGTCCTGCTCCCGCACATCCAGGATGATGACCTCCTGGGTGTCCATCATCTCTTTGGCCTCCTCTTGGGTGATTTGCTGGTATCCATCCGCGGAGTTTCCGCCGCACCCGGTCAACAGCAGAAGAGATAAAAGGATAGGCAGGATTCGTTTCATTTGAGTTCCTCCAGAAGTCCGGCGGCAAAGGCTCTGTGCCCCTGCTCCATAAAGTGGACGCCGTCGTAGGCCAAGGGGATGTCCCACTTCCCGGCGTCGGCGAAGCAGATGCCCAGATGCTCCGCCAGGGCCTGACAGAGCCAGACAAAGGCGTGGGAGTCATCAATGAGCTGCTGGCTGGGTACCCACGCTCCCAGAGTCATCGGCGGCGGGGCGATCACCAGGATCTTGCTTCGATCCAGGGAGATGCCAGAGAGGAACCGATCCAACCGTTTAACGGCCTGTTCCGGACTTCTGCCCTGGAGCAGATCGTTGGTCCCAAGCATGATGATCAGCAGATCGGTATCAGCAGGAAAGTCAGGGACCGACGTGGGAATCTCCCGGCCGTTTTCACCCAGGTTACGGACGGTCCAGCCGGTTTCCTCGGCCAGGATATCCACCCACCGGCTGTCCGCAGCGTAGCGGCCACCCAGATAGGAGCGGGGGTCATAGCCGTATGTGTTGGAATCGCCGAAGCAGATGACGTTCATCTCCCATTTTTCCTTTCTCTGTCTGCTCGTGTTTCCCAGTGTAGTCAAGGAGGTTTCCATCTAATTTTTCTACTTGGTCGATAGTTTTAGCCTTGTTAGAATCTCCTCATCTGCCGGACAAAAGGCGTATTGATCAATTTCATTCACTGCAATCCACTGGATATCATTGTGCTCCAGTTTTTGAGGAATACCTGTTTGAATAGATGCGTTGAACAGGGTAAGATGGACAGTCAAATCTGGATATTTGTGAATCACATCCATAAATATTTCGCCCACATCCAATGTGATGGCCAGTTCCTCCTGGCATTCACGGATCAGTGCCTGCTCCTTGGTTTCGCTGGGCTCCACTTTCCCGCCAACAAACTCCCATAGAAGGCCTCTGGCCTTATGGGCTGGGCGCTGGCAGATCATGAACTTGCCCTGATCCCAGATCAGGGCTGCTACTACTTCTGTCATTCACTATCACCCATAACCTATTCTTTCATTCTAACTATAACTGCATTAAGTTGTTATTCTTCAATATTTATCTTCGTTCCCCGGGTAACTCCAGCTTTATATTTGGCTCCCCGACCTTTAGTTACTATTGGAATCAAAAAGCCAGCATTTTTCATTTTGCGTAACAAGTAGTTCGCCCTGTTATTTGAGACACGAAGAGATTCTATCACATCACGGCGAGTGATCGTATCTTGACTCCAAGCCAACTCTAAGAGTAGATTCGCTTGGGCTTTTGTCATTTTTTTAAAACATGACAACATAAAAAGGGCCATTTCTTCAATAACAGGAATTGTAACTGAATTACCAAATTGTTTATATTTCTGGGTTCGAGTTGTGTTTTCTGGAAAACTAAATGTTTCATGACCGTTTTCGTCAAGAAATGCATAACCTATAAAACCTTGTAACCGTCCCCATTCAGTAGGGGTCATTACACGGATGCCTTCACTATTTAATCCGGTTTTTTTTGTCGGGAGTTTTTTCCCTGCAATACCAGCTTTGGGTTGAAAAATCAGATTGCGCTCTTTCCCTGAACCACCAGTAGCAAGGATAGTACTTGCAATAGGGTGCTCAATCCCTGGAGCATTAACTATCACATAGCCAAAGCCATGTCCCTTTGCTTGCTCACGCATTTTATGTTTTTTTAGTGTATCCCAGTAACCACTGGACATGTAATAAACGTCGTCAACCTCTGGTTCAATAATTGAATTTAAATCTTCAGAAATTACCTTGTGGTTAGAAAATGGCATATCATCTGTTAACACCTTTACTGCATCCCCAAACATTTTTTTACTAAAAGCCATTATGTAAGTACGTGGCCTGTTTTGAGGTAATCCAAAATTCTTTGAATTACGTATAAAGGACTTGGTATTATATACATAAGAACCATCTTCGTCCATAGTTACTCCGATAATTCGATAGCCGAGTTCATCCTCTAAAGTAGTTACAATACGCCTAAGTGTTTCTCCCTTATTATGAGATACAAGATTTTCAACATTTTCCAAAAAGATTGCGCGGGGATTGGTTCTGGAAATGATGTCGGCGATATCAAAAAAAATGGTTCCTTTTGTTGTATCGCGAAATCCCATTTGTTGTCCAACTCGGCTAAATGTTTGACAAGGGAATCCTGCCAACAAGATGTCATATTCAGTCCTTGATACAAGTTCTTTGAACTCTTCAGATGTTAAATCGTTTTTGGGGTTTTCTCCAAACAAATGCTCATAAGTTTTGCAAGCATACTCATCAATTTCAGCTGAGAGTACATTTTCAAATTTACCCGTCAACTCAAATCCACGGCGAATTCCACCAATGCCGGCGCATAAGTCGATTGTTTTATATATCATGATTTGCTCCTTGCACCATTGACTCTGAAGTCATTCCGCTTAAATCAACGGTGTATGTAATTCCTGTTACGCCCGCTGGTAGAACTCCGCCAATAAAAGACTCGGGTGTAATTCGAGGAAAGTCAGAATTTATAGTATATCTCAACATTTCGTGAAGAAGAAATGTTTTGTTGCGAGAGCTCATCCCTTCTTCAAATCCGAGTTCGGACAACTTTTGATTCACCAATTTAACATTATATCCAAGTTCACCTAACTTTTCTGTTATTTTATTAATAGAGACCCCAGATTGGATAGATGGTTCAAAAACACACAAAACCAGATTTAAATTCTTACTTGAAGTATCGAGCTGAAACTGATTGTTCACAGTAATTTCGCGTTTACTCCTGGACAAGGTAGATTTTACTTCAATAAATTTATCATCGGTTTCGATATCATAGGATGCTCCGTCCGGACCATTCCAAGCAGCATTTTCACCAGATTGTAGCAATACATATAAAACGCACAGCTCTCCGAGAACATCATAAATTCGTGCATCAATATTCTTGTTTCCCAGTAATTCTTTCCATTTTCCCCACCAAGCAACGGGATCATTTAAAACAGCAATTCTTGAACTGCCATCAGTGCCTGGATCAATAAATTCCGCGCAAAGTGAAGCGAAGGGTTGTTCGGCTTCAAAAGAGTCCGTAGTCAATACCAACGAACGCTGAATAACCCCAGGTGAGGCCATAATATTATCTGTGCTGAAGATGCGTACATTGGAGAAACTTTCGTTAACATCGTCGCCTGAATATGGAATTGCAACCCCGTAGCCATCAACAAGTTTTACTGTATGAGCTGGGTATTTTGTATCTTTCAGAGATGAAATGACCTGTGCATAACCGAGAATATCCGTTTTCCAGTTGTTTTTTATATCCTCCAGCAGCATTTACTCCACCTCCTTCGGAGCAGATACCTCTTCCAACAATTTTTGGGCGTATGCGGCAACTCCGCCACAGGTCAATTCTGGTTCAATTGACACACACTTTGCATTATTGAGTTTTGTAAATGCTGCAAAGTCCTTAACCTTGTGCGGACGTGTTTTATGATACTCTAACATCATATGTCTGAACAGTTGCAGACGATATCCCCGCCCAGGTGTTTCAATTAGTTTATTAATATTATCAACACCGTTGTCTTTCAATACTTCAAAGGTATCCTCTGCGTTGCCTTGCCAACTTAGATAGATATACCACCAAAGTGTTTTTAGCCAGATGCGGCGAGTATGAGAGAAGAAGCGTTTTTGATTAATCCGAATACTTCCTTTTTCTGGGGTTGGATATCTGAGATATGTAATATCGGGCATAACTTTAACTGAGATATATCTCCATATATCATCATTATTGGCCTCAATAATAGAAAAATTGGAATCCAAAGGCATCAATTGGAACAACTTAATACCTACTCTCAGGTCCAAAAGGTATGTCATTTTTCCGCTGGTTTCAACAAGGGCAGAATTAAATTCGGCAAGTAACTCATGTCTGAAATCTTCATAAGAAGGATCAAAGGCAGATGCAGACACATCATTGGCTCTCCAATGATTTTCAAGATCCTTAAATTCATTATCATCATAACTATCATATTCCGCAATGATAACCTTTGCATCACTGTATGAAAGCTTTTGATATCGAATCATTCTTCATCACCTGCCATTAATCTGTTCCTGATTTCTCTTTGCAGACTCTTAAGCAATCTTTCAGGAGTTTCAAAATGAAGCTCCTCCTCACAATCTTCAATAAACTGGTGAAGAATACTGCAAATAGAATTAGACTGAAGGCCTATATCTTGCCGAGTCGCCCTCAGATCATCATCGCTAAGGCGCTGGAAAATCATAAAATAAGTAGTAGCAAGGATATCTATTAGCAGATCAACATTCTTGATTGTTCCGTCCGTCATAGGACAGGCAGAATAATATGGGTTGAGATACAAGCAAATGTTATCCTTAGTAAACTCGTCACTGGTTTTGGGGTCTTCCCATTGGGAAAACTCGACCCACCATAAAGGTTCTTTATCACTCTTGTATTCTTCAATGGGGAATTCCATGTAGATGCTATTAAAGTCTAATATAACCGAATCGATTTCACCGATAGAAACACCTTCCTCATTCATAAGAATTTCTTCATCGGAACGAATGACATTTGCGGCTTTTTTGATATATGCCGAAACAGTCAATTCAAGGTCACCGGTAATCATCCCGGGTTCGAAACTATAGGAGAATTTACACACTCTGCCTTGAGGTGTAATTACATCGGTTTCTGGCAAAATGCAGCCAGTTTGGGTCAACTTCTTATTTGTCCAAATAATACAAATCCCGATTTCAGCATCACTACATGCAACGCCGTCTTTTCCGAACAATAAATTAGGATAGGCAATCCGCACTGTTTTCTCAAAATTAAGCCCCTCCGTCTCAATTTTCCATATTTCACGGGGGTCTGAAATACGAATTGTTGAACTTCCCTTTTGCAACAGCCCAAAATCTTGACCTTGGTACGAGTATGTAAACACATACTTCGTTACAGAACAGCCGCAATTTTCAAGCAACTTATCAGTAAGTTTAGGATAGAAATATATGTTTTGCATATCTTTTATCCTCCTTACTCAACCCTAATAGAAAAGCGATATTTCTTATCATATGCTCTGATTTTCAGTAGCCCGTAAAGCTCCATGTTCAGGATATGTGCAGTTACTTTGACCGAGCTAAGCTCATGGCTTCCTTCAGCATGTAAAAGTTCTGCCGATAGTTTCTCAGTATCAAACAAAAGATTTTTAGATGAACACCCATCATTAAGTTCGATCGGCTGCGCATCAATATTGGAAGTCACAGTATGTACAGTAAACGACTCGATAGTTGCAGGAAATAAAGTGCCGATATCGCTTTGCCAAGAGGAAGGGGTAATCCATCCGCCTTCTGAAGCTACTATAAGCTCAAGATCAGCCGTTTTCTTTCCGTGCGAGAGTTTTAATCTGAATGGGATCTCGATTTCATTGCTCGATATCAATGTGGGAAAGATTTCAAACTCAATATTTTTGAGATTACCAGAACCGCCCCCACTTCCGCTTCCACCGGAGCCATTTTTCTTCTTACCGTACCCGACGCGAGGCAAAAGCGACCTTCCAAGTGTTGCAGCAAGTTTACTGGCAGTTGCTTCAAATTTCGGCTCATTATTTTTTACAATTTTATTCTCAATCTGAGTTACTGTGTTTTTTTGAATTCTGGTTACAATCTGCATTTTTGCGGGATCATCCCATCCCATATGGTCAGATGCTTCACACGCTCGCAGATACTCGCCCAAATTCATTCCTGCGAATTCGGGAGCAGGAAGGTCATTTTTTAGTATTTTTGTTGTTGTAGGCATATAAAAGGCAAATATAAATTCATCTTCACTTTCAGGCAAAGAGATACCTTTTACCCATGGGCCAGTCACAGAATAATCAATAACCATTCCTGGATCTCTTGCATACATTACGATGGGTTCATTTTTCCCCCTCTCGGCTTCAAATTTCCCGATATATACATAAGGGCTTAGCACATTTTGCGTACCGTTCAGCTCATCACGAGATATTTTAATTGCAGCCACAAAGCCTGATGTAGAGCCGCCTTCAAAATACCGCTGGATGTTAACCGCAAGGCATTGGATTTGCGGTAACCACTCACTGCGGTATTCACTCCCGTAAGTTTTTGCTATTGCAGCTGTATAAAGTTCTTGTACCAGTTGGAAAAACGGAAGCATGTCTTTCCTGCGGATAGGAATGTTGTTTACAGATGCGTACAACCATTTTTTATCACAAAACTCGGGTAAACTGCGATTATGAATTTTAGGTGCATACCATCGTTGTATAGCAAGTTTAAGATAATCAGCAAGCGTTGATGTCCAGTTCGTTTCAAAATGATCTCGAATTCCGGATTCAATTTCTGCATCCGCAGGAATAATATCCTCAAGGAGCTTTGACGGATCTATATATGGTATAATGACAGAAGTTCCAGTTTCCTCTCCAGTAAATGGTTTAAGCCCAAATGTATCTAATAACGGAACAATGAATTCATCATCTGAAATCGGCAATAAGTCTTCTCCGTCGCGTATTCCCCACCAAGCTTTTCCTGCAGAATTGGGATCCAATCGATTTAAAATGGTCGCATCACTTCCGTCAGGATTTTTTTTGCTCTCATCTTCCACCAGAGTCACAATTAACCTTGACTCATAGCCGGTTTCATTTTTAATACGAGAATAAAAGATAACAATTCCGATACCTACACGGTAATAAACACTTTTACCAAATCCCCAGTTACCTCCGGCACCAGCTTGTGTTTGACGCTTTCCTGTATCATAAATAAGCTTAAAAAAGTTACCGTGATCTTCTTTTTTAATATCTGCTTTACGAATACACCCTGTTAATCCAGAAGTCTTTAAATCACGAATTTCTAAAAAATCTGCATGCTCAGACGGAAAACGATCATTGAGATATTCTTCAATCCCCGTCATATAAAAGTTAAATTTAGAGGGGCAAAAGGAGCCAGTTGTAAAATTAACAATAAAGAACGGATCAGTTTCTTGTAGCGACGCATCTGAACTGTTTTGGATAGCTTCCCGCACAAGAAGATCCAACTCTGGAACATTATCATTTTGGAGTGATTTTAATGTAACGCTTCCGTAAGAAACACCGTAATCAATCGGGAGGACAAATCTTTCAAGCATTGTTGTCACACTTTCTTTTATTGAACAGGGATTTTTACCCTTACTGATTTAACATGACTTTTGCCGATAGAGTCACCCGGCACGATTATACTGAATCCAATTACATCTTCGGTACTCCCGATTTTTTCTCTGGTTTTTGTATCTTTACCTTGATCTTTGCTAATTCGGTAAAGGAGCAAAAGCGGGATATCCTCTAAGCCTATTGTACCACGGACGGAAATTAGGTTTTTTCCAGTTTTTATTGCGGTATCCAATATAAGCTTTTGACCTGGTGTCAATGCGCTTTTCTGCACATCACATAGGACATCACGACCAGAACGCAACGATCCAATATCAATGTATCCGGGAGTATGCGTCTTTTTCTTAGTACGAGTTATTTTACCGATATTCTTATCTTCGACATACCAATATTCAGCCGCCTTGCTGTCTCCAGAAACTGCTACATTCCACTTTAAATAATGGCCGTCAGCATTCATTCCTTTAAGCCATGTAAGAAATACGGGAATGTCTGCAGACAAAGAAGAGCAGTCGAAAATATGATATTTCCCATTTCCCAAGAACTCATTTAGAATGGTATTAACGGGAACATTTCTCCAGATGTATGCGGAGTCACTTATCTCGGATTTTTTTGCTGTTCCGAGTTTTTTTAGAAAAGCTTCGGTTTTTTGTATATTTTCAGAGAGTATATTCTGATCGTCCATAAAGTCAGTAGTCTCATAACTGTCCCCGCTGAAATCAAATTCACATTCTTCAATATTTTGAGTTTTATTTTTTGCCGAAAGCATAAATTTAGCTATTTTGGCCGTGCTCATAATCTTAGGACCGAATTGTGCCGGACTGCGGCCCTTCTCCATAAAGTCTTCAAATTCGGCTTTTAGCTTTTCATCAATTTCCTCCATCAATTCAAACTTTTTTCTAACTGCCGAAGGCATCCAGATTCGTTGTAACAATTCATATCCGCTTCTATATCCAAACCACCGTGCCATTTGCATAAGTGTATCCGCCTGGTTAGAGCTGCGTGCGAAATAAGTACATACTAAACCGTCAATTGTAAGGCCTCGAGACAGTGTATTGCCACCCATAACAATAAACACGGGGGCCTTGGACATGCAACTTAACTGCTCCGAAGTAGGATAAATAACTCGAAGATATGTCCCCTCTTCTGCCAGCCTATTTGCTTTGCAGTTATCCACACAAAGGTGAATTCCATCTTCCCGATATACAGGACTTTTATCTTCCCCCATCATAATATTTTGAATATTTGATAGGAGAATTCTGATTTCCGTCTCAATTTTATCAAAAACTGGAAACTCGGAATTTACTTGACTTAAACGCCCATAATCCGGATATGCCTCAGATAAATCCTTTAGTGTAAATTCATCTTTTTCAGACTCATATACATCCCGACACAATTGCAGAATGCTTCCTGTGTTTGCCTCTCGAATCAACCAGTTCTTTAAAACATCATATTCTTCAAAATGGCCGCTTTGAAGGGCTGTGGTATGAATTAACATACTTATCGGCTTTTTATGTTCACGTGACCTCAGTATGGCAGCAGCACACAAAAACCAACAAATCGACTTTTTGAATTCATCTGGAAGGGTAAATGCGCCACCGTCATGAAGTAGTTTTAAAGTTTTTAGTTCAGCCTCAGGGATCTCACGAACAATATTCAATCCTGTATGTTTAGCGTCGTCTTTGCTTCCGAAAATTACTTTTGCTCCGAAATATTCATTAGATTCTGGTAAACTGCAAATGAAGTTTTTAGGATACAAGGAGCTTTCGTACGCTTCGTTCAAGACATTAGCATAGGGTGTAGCAGTATAGCTGATATAATTCATCGCCTGAAAAGGTGCCTTTGACGGAGCACCTTCATGATCTTTACCATTTATTAAATCAATGATCAGCTGATTTACAGCTGTACGTTCCTGCTCCTCTTCATCCAGATCTTCTTTCATCTTCCGCGTATTTACACTGGCTTGGTCAGCTTCATCGTCGATAACAAGAATACGAAGTTTTGCTGCACGCTGGGGTTTTGCCTGCAACCATTTTATCAAATTACGTAAACGAGTGGAATTCTTTAGGCATACATTTACATATCTATGCATCCACATACCGCTGGTTTTTCCATCTTGATATGTATTTAAGTGCAAATCTTCAAGCAGATATCTTTCTTTTGTTTTAATATCTACCATATAGTCTGGATTAGAGGTCCGATCCAGAATGTGCCAACTTACGCCTCCGCTCTGGGTCAAATCATCAAAAAATCTATCTCTGGTTTGTTTGCGTAGATTATCAATCGTGCCAGACAAAACAATAATGAAGTTCCAATCATAATGCGCCGCCATGGACACTAAGCCAATCATGTTTGCAGTTTTGCCTGACTGAACACTACCCATTACAAGTCCTTTTACGGGACCTGCAGCACGAGTATCTCGTTTAATATGGTTTAAAATCCAATGTGAATTCTTTTCTATAGAAGCAACGGCCGCCTCAGACATTTTGGGCTTTCGTGTATATTTCCCAAGGAGACTATTCTTATATCGCACCCACGCTGAGCCCGAGTCTGTTGGGATGGGAAGTGTATTGCTGTTTCCGTCGGCAGAGATGCCATACATTTCAACAATAGGACTGTAACTGCCTTCGATATCTTTTACAAGGTCCCTCCACATATTCAAATCCATTTTTAAGGGAATAATCAGCTCATCGTACTTCAAACGCTCGAGTTCTCTATCAATAAACTCCGGCGAAACACAAAGGTTTTTAACTTGCTCCCATGTCGCACCTGCTTGAATTTGGGCAGCAATCCAGGTTTTGCAGCTATTATATTCTTCAGATGCAAATCCACTCATTTTCGTGCCTCCCATACTTTTTGAATTATATCTGCGCATCCAACTGTATTTTTCTGAATTTCTTTTCCCCAAAAACGAAGTACGATCCATCCACTGTCCTGAAGGGTTTCTGTGACTTCCCGGTCACGTTTAATTGTACGCTCTATCTTTGGAATCCAAAATTCTTGATGTGATTTTATGTCATTCTTTCTGTTATCCCAATCATATCCATGCCAAAATTCACTATCACAGAACACGGCAATTTTTTTGCCGATAAAAACAATATCTGGGTGTCCAAAAATTTTAGAACTGTTTTTTCTGTAACGGAGTCCGCGTGCCCACAATTCTTTTCGCAATAACAGTTCTATTTTGGAGTCTTTATTTTTTACTGCTTGCATATTCTTCCGTCGTTGTTCGGGAGTATGATTATCCATTATAGTTCACCCGCAATACAAATTTTAACAACTATTATGTACAATAAAACGGACTGCTTGAGAACACTTATTTTAACACGACATTTCATAACTCTCATGAGAAAGATCCAATTGCCAAACACACTGTATTTTGCAGCTTTGAACTTACAAGCGCATTCTAATTCCTCAATGATATATCCTCTTACAACCGTTGGCGTATAAATAAATCAGTTATCTCTAATGGATGATATCTCCGTAGTATTCCGACAATCCTTTATACCGTTTAGCGCCAAGCATACGCAAATACTTTGAGTCATTTGAAATAGCTATACTTTATCGATTTTCCCAGCCGCTCTTATTGTCTTCGGTGTGCGGCCACACAAATTTTATTTGTCATCAGGTACAATTTCAATGATATCTTCAATACCACAGTTCAGCGCCGTACAGATTTTCAGCAGAATTTCTGTTGTAACGTGGCCGTTTCTCCCCATTTTAGTGACAGAGGCTGAACTGATTCCTGCTCTTGCGCATAGGTCTTTCTTCTTCATGTCCTTGTCTATGAGCAACTTCCAAAGTTTTTTATAACTGACTGCCATAAGAAGATTCCCCCTGATAAGCAAAATGCTCTGCCAGACGGCAGAGCATTTTGTTTATGCGGTCATGCCGCCAAGGTTTATTCCAACACCTGACAGCGTTGTATATAATAATAGCATATTCAACAGAGATACGCAAGAAAATCATGTGTTCGCACGATTCTTAATTTATTTACAGCAGAACTATATGTCCTTTTCACACCTGTTGTACCCGCAGTTTCTTTGCTGTACAATGAGTAGAACAATACGAATTTCAGTGGGTAGTAATTACCGATACAGAAAGTAGATGAGCCAATATGCAGCCTTTTACAATTGGCAGCAAAACCGTATCCATTTTTCCAAGCATCGAACCAGAAGCCCCCATCACCTACCTCAACACCTTCTCTGATGAAGGCCAGAAGGTATATGGGGCCACGCAGCCTGATGGCTGCCCACCGTTTACGCTGGTGGCCATCAGTGATCTGGACTGGAACCACGACATGGTGCCCTGGGACAGTCCACCAGTCTTCAGAAACGCCGAATCCTGTACCGGCGGAGCAGACGACTATCTACGGCACCTGACCACGGAGATTATCCCAACGGCAGAGAAGGAACTTGCCGGAGTTCCGTCCTGGCGGGGAATCGCCGGATACTCTTTGGCTGGTCTGTTCGCCCTGTACGCTATCTACCGGACAGATATGTTCTCTCGGGTGGGGTGCATGTCTGGTTCCTTGTGGTTTCCTGGCTTCAAAGAGTACATCTTCTCCCACGAGCCGAAGAGCCGGCCGGACTGCATCTATTTCTCTCTGGGGGACAAGGAGGCTAAGACACGCAATCCAATCCTGAAAACAGTTCAGGAAAATACAGAGGAGATCTGGGCTTTTTACCAGAGCAAAGGCATCGACACGGTGTTCCAGTTGAATCCCGGCAACCACTTTGTCCAGGGAATCGAGCGGACGGTGGCAGGCATTCAGTGGCTGTTGAGCAGATAGGGGATAGTCTTCAGCCCTCATTCTTTGAATAGGCGTATGAAAAACTGATACGCCCGCCGCGCAGAAAAAACTTGCTTAACACCCCCGGCAGAGGTACAATAGCCAAAACAGAAAGGGTCAAAAAATGATGGGCTATCACCATTTTTCTTCTTGGCAGATAGGCTGCCTGTAAGAGAGCATGTTTCCTTGACGACTCTTGCAGGTGGCCCGAACTGTCAAGGAGTGAGCACAATTGAACAGAGACCGCAGTTACTATCGCAAACAGCGCATGCGTGCGATCCATCGCAAGGAAACGATCCTCCGCCAGCTTGGGGGCGAAGAGTTTGTCTCCGCATGGGCACGCGGCGCCGCCGGACGGCTGTCCAAAGGGAAGATCCACTGCTCCTGCTGGATGTGCCGCAGAAAGTCGTATGACGATCCACAGATTCGGGATAAGCGAGCGGCCATGGATGCCGCCCAGCAGCTGCTGGAAATCGAGTAACTTCTCTCACGAAAAAACGCTTCCCAGCCGGGACCGACAGACATCTGCCGCCCCTGGTCAGGAAGCGTTTTTGACCCCATATTTGACCACAGTCAGGGCCGGAACACGTGGAAATAGCGGATTTAAGAGCGTCAAAAAATACTTGATACCGAGCGGAAAGTGCTGGAAAGCACTACAAATTACCACAAAAAATTTGGTTCAAGCGTTTGGGAGCAAGATGCCGGGAGTTCGAGTCTCCCCACTCGGACCAACTAAGGTTGCTGAAAAAGATGCAACCCCTGAAACCCTTGCTGCGGCAAGGGTTTCAGCCGTTTCAGAGGGAAAAATCGAGCACCAGCCGAGATGGAGATGCAAAAGGCCATTTTCGTGATGTGGGGTGATTCGAACCTCTGAGCAAAGAGAAAACAGCGAGAGAAGCCCCCGCTGGTAGTTCAAATCGAACTGCTAGCGGGGGCTTCTCGCTTTTTATTACGTAGCTGTTTCAGTTGGTGGTATTGCTTGCTTTGTCCTTGGTTCCTTGGTGGTCTTGGTAATAGCTTTCTGACATGGTTTTGGATATACTTGCGTTGCAAAACGAGGAAAGGAGCGCAGACCATGGCAGACAAGAAAAATCTATGCGCCCAAATCGACATCGCCCTGCACAACCGGGTAACAGAAGAAAAAGACCGCCTGGAGATGACCACCAGCCAGTACATCGCATCACTGCTCACTGAATACTACAAGATGAAAGATGAGAATGGAGGAATCAACATGACAGGCAGCAGAACGATAGCATTCCAGATCCCCGAGGAACTCTTCCAGCGCATCAAGACCCACCTGGCCAGAGAAACGGCTCGGACCGGCGTAAAGCTCACCCAGCGGGACTTCGTCCTGGGCCTGATCGAGCGGGCGCTGGCGGAAGCCGAAGCCAGCCTGGCCCCACAGGAGGCCCCGGAGAGCACCGAGGAAGCCCCGGAGGACAGTGGAGCCGCCGGTACCACCCCAGACGCCAGCGAGGCCAGCGCAGAGGCGGAGAGAGACACAGCGGACATCGAACAATAACACAAGGAGTCAAAGCAAGGGGCCGGAGAACACATCTCAAGCGGATGTGTCCTCCGGCCCCTTTTTTGTTTTTTCGAGAAGGAGATGACATGATGCAAACAGCAGAAAGGACGCGTTTTACAGAGGCTGAAATGGCCACTGTCCGAGACACGGACCTTCCGGATCTGCTGAGCTCCCTGGGCTACCAGGTGAAGCGGATCGGCAGGTACTACACCACGCAGGAGATGGACAGCATCCGAATCAAGGACAGACGTACCTGGTTCCGCTACTCAGAGGGCATCGGCGGAGATGCCATCACATTCCTCCAGCGGTTCTATAACAAAAGTTTCCCGGAGGCCGTGGAGTACCTGCTGACCTGGCATGGCCGCGCCCGTGACTCTCCCTCGGTGAGCACTCCGCGGCAGACCAAGGAAAAGGAGGAAAAGGTCCCCTTTACCCTCCCCCCTGCCAACGTGGATCACCGAAGGGTGTTTGCCTATCTCCGCAAGCGTGGGATCGCACCCCAAGTGATCCGGGGCTTTGTGGAGGCTGGATTGCTGTACGAGGACGCCCAACATCACAACTGTGTCTTTGTTGGCCGGGACCAATCAGGAGCGCCGGTATTTGCCAATCAACGAGGAACCTATGATTGGAACAGCAGCAGCTTCAAGGGGGATGTCCCAGGCAGCAATAAGGATATCGCATTTCGACTTCACTGCAGCAAGAAGCATGATGCAGTTCTTGTCTTTGAGGCCCCAATCGACCTGATGAGCTTCTGCACCCTGCACCGGAAAGTAACCTCCAACGCGGTGGCGCTGTGTGGGCTGTACGAAGGAGGACTGCGGACCTATCTGCGAGACAACCCACACATACGCCGGATCATTCTGTGCCTGGATAACGATGAACATGGTCAGCAGGCAACCCAAAAGCTCCGAGAGATGTTTTCCGCAAAGGACTATGAGGTGTCTCAACAACTTCCGCCACAGGGAAAGGATTGGAATGAGTATCTGCTGCAACGAAATGTGCTCCGGGAAAGGGGGTGAAAATTCCAAAAAGAAGAAATGACAATATGATTTCCGGCAAATCAAAAGAAAAATTGTTGTAGGAGGAATCCAATATGAAACGCATTTTGACCACGATGTGCGCCCTGACCCTGCTCCTGGCGGCATCTGTCCCTGCTCTGGCCGCTGAACCGGAGCAAAGTGCCAGTTACTACCCCACATCGGTGGAGGAGTATATGGAGGGAGACAGCCCCAGGATCAAGAAAGTGTACCAGCTGTCCCTGGCAGATGACCCCTCCCAGATTCCCACCGAGGATTTTGAGCGGGATGGCCGCCTCTATTATCTGCTGGACATGACGCGGAAGGACGAGGTTGGGGTGGACATTCAGACCATCACCCAGACCAAAACTCTGGCCAGTGAGACCAACAATATGGAGAAGATCCTCCAGAGTCTGGAACCGCAGATGGAGGTAACCACAGAGGACGGTTATACTGGCACTCTGACACTGGATCATACCACTGTCAAGGTAGCGGCAGACGGTTATGCTACCCGGACAAAGGATCTCTCCGCCACCCGCACCTATCCCAATCTCTCGGAAGCGGATGTATCTTTGATTCCAAAGAGCATTGAGGACAATGGGAAAAGCCTGACTCTGGCAGACGTCCAGTGGGCCGAGACCAGTGAAGCTGGGGCGGATGGGGCCGTCACCCGTTATACCGCCACTGCCAAATATACCGGCACTACCAGCAGCACCTATGCTACTGGCTACACTGTTACGGCAGACTATACCGGCCAAGTTTCCAAAACCAACTGCTCTGTGTTGACCTATACCGCCATTTTTGGCAGCATGGAGATCCCCGCGGAGCAGACTGACCCGGCCCCCACAGATACCCCTTCCAGCGAAAACTCAAACGGGGCCATGGCAGATATCGACATCAAACAGCCCCTCCTGATTGGCGGCGCGATTCTCTTGCTGACTGCAGGTGGGGTTTTCCTGTTCAAGCGGTATAAAGGAAGGAGCTGATTCAACTGAAGCTGAGAGCACTTCTGCTGGCCACAATGCTATGCACCCTGTGCGTGGGACAGGCCAGCGCCCTGGAATATACCATGGAGGCCCCGGACGATTACCTATTCGGCAGACCTACCAGCGATGACACCATCTACGAATGGGAAGATCCCAATGTAGACCGGAGTAAGAACACCGCCCTGATCCCGCCTGGATTTGGCACACCTACCAGTTACCTCCCCGGCAGCGGCGACCCTCTGACGCCCAATCTCATCCCCGGTGCTCTGGATGGTGGCGGGCTGGTGTCCCAGACCGGGAGCGTCAACTATCCTGTGATCGACACAGGAAATGGGAGCAGTTCTGGCCAGAACGTCGGCTATACCGCCGTCACCAGCGATCTCTACTACTCCGGCGGACACCTGGGGACACTCAAGATCCCGGCCATCGGCCTGTCTACCAAGGTCTACGAAGGGACAGACAGCAGCACTCTGGCAAAAGGGGCCGGTCATTTCCCTGGCACCAGCATCTGGGATGGAAACTGCTGTATTGCGGGTCACAACCGCGGAGTCCGGGATGATTTTGGAGACCTGCATACCCTGGAGCCAGGCGATACCATTACCTGGACTACCAAACTGGGCACACGCACCTATCAGGTGGTCAGTGTAGAAAAGGTACTGGAGACAGACACCAGCGACACAGCCTCTACCACCGACAACCGCATTACCCTATTTACCTGTGTCCGTGATCAGCAGGAATACCGCTGGTGCGTCCGGGCCGTAGAACTTTAAGCGCAGAGCGTTTTCTCTCAACACAAGGAAACGCACTGCGCTTTTTTCTTTGCTTCTTCTGAATCTTAACTAAATCATGTTTAGAAAGAGGTGGTGAGCAACGTATGTTCAACACCTCTTTCCGCCCATTTTGAAGGAGGCGCTATGAAAAAACTGCTATCCCTGTTTTTGGCCTGTATCCTGCTGCTTGGCATCCTGCCCACATCAGTCTTTGCCGCAGACAGTGTGGAAGAAGCCCTAGGCGAGGTCAACATCTACAATGGAGACTATGAACTGGGCTATCTCTCTATCAACGGAGCAGTCAAAAAGCAGACATACACCTACTTTTTGTACGAATCCAATGATGGAACAACAAAGGAGTCCCCAGCCTACTGCGTCAACCCCACCACCCCCGGAGTCCCGCAGAGCGTAGGCCCTGGTGAGAGCATCAAGTACCTGGCCGAGGAAAAGGCCAGCGACCCCAAGGTGGTAGGCATCATCTCCAACGGCTACCCTCACCGCAGCCTGGGGGAGCTAAACCTGGACAACAAATATCAGGCATATTACGCCACCAAAATGGCCCTTTGGTGCTACCTGCTCCCCAACTGGAATATCGCCAATCTGAAGGTAGCCCCCGGCCTGACCGGCTCTGAACTGGACATTGGCAATCGCATCCTAGCTGCTGCCAAGGACATTTATAAGCGGGGTACGACCTACAACTATATGCTCTCTCCCCGGATGACCGTCACAGCGGACAAGTCTACGGCCTACCCCGTGACCATCGACGGCCAGGCATACTTGCAACAGGTATTTACTGTCTGGAGCGAGACCTGGGTGTACGACTATGATGTGACCGTATCGTTCTCTGATCCCGGCAGTGTTCCGGATGGCACAAAGATCGTGGATGCCAACAACAACGAGATCACCGCCGTTACCACCCAGCCCACCTCGGATGGCTACGCGGGCACATTCAAGGTGCTCTATCCCGCCAGCAGTGTGGAGGGACAGTCCGGTAATGTGCAGCTCTCCCTTTCCGCACCGGTAGCCCAGTATGCTGCCATGTACGCTGTGTGCCAGGAGAAGGACAAGTACGGCGAACTGCAAAACTACATCTGCGACCTGGACAACAATGTGCGGCTGGATGTGGCCGCCATCAGCAGTTATGCGGACGGCGGGGAACCCGGCCCGGACGAGACGGCCCTAAAGATTGTGAAGCTGGAGGAAGGGACCGAGCTCCCTCTGGAAGGGGCTGTATTCTCCATCTATGACCCGGAGGGACGCAAGGTAGGCTCCTTCTCCACCGGCCCGGACGGAACCGTGGTAATCCCCCTGACCCTTGAGGGCCACTATACCGTAACCGAGGAGATTCCGCCCCGGTATCACTTGCTCCCGGAGGAGCGCACCCAGCACGCGGATGTGGAGTATGACAAGACCGCCACTCTGACGTTCTGGAATGCCCCCTATGGTTCCCTGCGGGTGGAGAAGCGGAGTGACACCGGTGACGCTCTCTCCGGCGTCACCATCCAGATTAAGCACATCGAGACTGGCGAGACCCGGACAGGCCAGACCAATAATGGCGTAATCGTCTTCGATGAGTTGGCCCCCGGCGGCTGGGAGGTCCGGGAACTGGCTGGCATTGAGGGTTGGATCGCGGACACGGACACGGTGCAGACCGTGGCGGTCGTGACCGGGGAGGAATCCACCGCCACGATTATCAACCAAGAATTGCCCGGCCTGCGGATTACCAAATATGAGCGAGGCAGCATGGAGCTCATGCCCAATGTCTCCTTCGAGATTTTCCGGGACGCCGAAAGCCTGGGCATCTTTCAGACGGACGAGTTTGGCCAGATCCTCCTCACCAACTGCCAGCCCGGCACCTACCGGGTAGAGGAACGGAATACAGGCGGAGACAGCCATGTGCTGGATACCACTCCCCAGGAGGTGGAGTTGGAGGCCGGAGATGGCATCAAAGACCTGGTGTTCTTCAATGACCGCCTGCCCGGCATCCATCTTATCAAGGTAGACAGTTCCGACCTCTCCCAGCCTATCGCCAACGCCCGATTCCGTTTTGAGGCAGTGGATGGCAGCTTCGGGCCGGAGGAGTACACCACTTCCGAGGACGGGACCATCGACCTCTCCAAGCTCCCCGTGGGCACTTATGTAGTAACGGAACTGGAGTGCCCCGGCTATGTGGTAGACGATGCCCAGCGGATCATCCACCTGGACGGCGGTGACCAGGCCCAATTTGTGTTCACCAATTCCAAGCTGCCCTCTCTGCATCTATACAAAGAGAGTGCGGATGGGACACCCCTGGGCGGCGTCACCTACCGGCTGTCCAAGATCGAGGACGGCTCTCGATATTTGGATCGCATCACCTCCAGCACAGGAGAGATCACCTGGGATGGTCTGGAACCTGGAGTGTATTCCCTGCAAGAGGTTACCACAGTATCGGACCATATCCTGGACCCCACAGAGTATCATGTGCAGCTGTTCCCCGGTAAAGATGCCACGATTTGTCTGCAAAATGACAAGCGGCCCAACCTGACCATCTGGAAGCACGACGCCGATACCGGCGCGCCGGTCCCCGGCACCGTGTTCTTGGTGAAGGGCGCGGACGGACATTCTGTGGCCGAAGTAACCACTGGGCCGGATGGTTCTGCCACTGTCTCCAACCTCATGCCCGTGGTGTACGAGGTGATTGAAAAGTCCGTCCCGTCTCCCTACCTCCCGGATGCAGACCCCCAGTTAGTCACCCTCTATCCCAATCGGGACCGGGATGTGTATTTTGAAAACCACAAGCGGCCCACCGTCACCATCCAGAAAGAAAGCTCCGTCACCCATGACCCCATCCAGTACGCCGAGTTTCACATCACATGGTCCAGCAATAAGACGGAAACTGGGGAACAGCGGGACCTGGGGACCTTCCAGACAGACGAGGCGGGTCAAATCATCCTGGAGGGCATCGAGGACGGCTGGCTGACCATCAAAGAGACCAAGCCAGCCCCCGGCTACCAGCTTCCGGATGACCCTGTTACAGAGGTCTACGTCAAGGGCGGCGAAAACAAGACTGTAACCATTCCAAACACGCCCCTGTCTGCATTGGTGGTTTACAAGCAGGATAGCGTGACTGGAGCTGGGATCTCCGGCTGCCGCTTCCAGCTGAAATACCTGGGTGGCGAGGTCAGCGGCAGCGGCGGCACTGTGATCGGTACGTACACGACTTCGGCCAACGGCTCCTTCACCGTCACCGGGCTCAAAAAGGGCTACTACATCTGCGAGGAGCTGGAGAGCGACAGCGGCCACGTGATTGACGCCGCGCCCCAGTCCTTCTATATCAGCGGCGAGGATCAAGACATCGTAACCCTCTACTTTTCCAACGCCCCCAAGGGGGCCATTTTGGTGAAGAAGGTGTCCAGCGCAGACAACAGCCCCTTGAGTGATGTAGAGTTCCTAGTGACAAAATCGGACGGCTCCGTGGTGGGTGATGCCAACGGCAAGTTCGTGACAGACAGCACCGGCACTTTCCTGGTGAAAGGAGTAGAACCCGGGACCACGCTGATCATCAAGGAAACCCGTGCCAAGCCAGGCTATCTGCTGGACGATACGCCCCAAACCGTACAGGTCAAGGAAGGGCAAACCGTCACGGTAGAGTTCCGCAACCAGCCTATGGGAAACCTCATCATCCATAAGCTGTCCAGCAAGGACAAGATCCCGCTGGAGGGGGTGCAGTTCAAGATCACTTATGCGGATGGCACCTATCTCCCAGACGAGGGCGGTAAGCTGTCCTCCAATGGCCTGTACTGGACCAATGCGGAGGGCCAGATCGTCCTTTCCGGCATCACCGGCACAGTGGTAGTAACTGAAGTGGAAAGCATCCCTGGGTACACCATCGACCCCAACACCCAGAGCCAGACGGTGGTGGTCAACCCGGTCGATACACAGGAACTCTGGTTCTACAATTCGCCGGTAGGCGGTGTGGAGTTTACCAAAGTCAATGAGGCAGATAAAACGGAAACCATCTCCGGCGTCACCTTTGAAATCCGCCGCGTCAGCGACGACGCTCTGGTGGATACCGTGACCACTGGGAAGGATGGAAAAGTGTTTCTGCCCCTGGAGGCTGGCGACTACTATGCCCAGGAGACCAAGGCTGCGGATGGATTTAAGCTGGATGATACGCCCATCTATTTTACCGTCAAGGACGGAGAGACCACCCGCAAGACGGTGACCAACAAGGCATTCTCCGGCATCCTGCTGCACAAGATCGACGCAGACACCCGAAAGGGCATTTACGGCGTGACCTTCCTCCTCTACGACGGCAATATGAATCCTGTGGATCAGTTCACCACCGACCAGAACGGATACGCCTACATTGACACCCTGGATCTGTCTGGCAAGGTGTATCTGCGGGAGCTGGAGAACGAGGGCTACATCGTAGACGAACAGCTGAAAACCGTCTATATAAAGCCTGGCGAGACCACGGAAATCACCTGGGAAAACCGGGCCATCACAGGCCAGATCCAGATTGTCAAGAAGTCTGCCGACTACAACCCCACCAACGGCCTGCCTGCCGGAACGCTGCTGGAGGGGGCCGTATTTGAGATTTATGATAAGGCGGGTAATCTAGTGGACACCATCCGCTCCGACAGCCGAGGGCTGGCCGTGTCCAAACCTTTGCCTCTCTCCCGCTATACCATCCGGGAGGTCAAGGCTCCGGCCAATTACGGCGTAAATGAAACGGAACTCACCGCCTATCTGGAACATGAGGGACAGATCGTCAAATTTGAGGTGACCAACAAGAGCCTGACCACCGGCGTGTCCATTACCAAAACCGGCCCCAAGGAGATCATGGCGGGCCAGCCGGTGCGCTACACATTCTCTGGGATTGCCAACACATCCAATGTCCGGCTGGATAGTTTTTATTGGCGCGATACCCTTCCCGCAGAGGTGCGGTTGGATACGGTGGTCACCGGAACCTATAACTTCCCCGGCACCTATAAGATCACCTACCGTGTGAACGGTGGCGAGTATCGGACCCTGGCAGACAACCTGTCCACCAGCAAGAACTACACCCTGGCTGCCTCGGCCACCGCACTGGGCCTTGCCAGCAATGAACGGATCACAGAGGTCATGTTCGTCTTTGGACAGGCCCCTGCTGGCTTTGCCCAGGTAGAAAAGCCGTACCTCCACTGCACCGCCGTGGACAACCTGGCCTCCACTTCGTTTGTCAATGTGGCCGACGTGGGCGGCGTCTACAACGGCCAGTGGGTGCAGGCCGTCAGCCGTTGGGTGACCACGGTGTACGGCAAGCCCGTCATTCCCACCCTGCCCCGGACGGGGTATTAAGCCCTTGGGGGACTCACAAAAGCTGTGAGTTCCCCTCTTTCTTACAACCAACTATTCTAACAGAAAAAGGAGAAATGAACGATGTTGAAGATCACTGCCACTGGAAATCTGACCAATGATGTGGAGCTGAAGATGAACGAAACCACGGGCAAGCCCTATGCCATCCTGCGCATCGCCTCGGACCGCCGCTATCGGGATCAGGACGGCAACCGGCTCACCGACTTCATCTCCATCAAGGTGCGCGGCCCCCTGGCCGAGTTCTGTGCCGCCTATGCCTGGAAGGGCTGCAAGCTGGCCGCCTCCGGCGACTTCGAGACCATCACTTTTTCTGACGATCCCACCCGCCAGCCCGGCTTCCTGATCAAGGCTACGGAGGTGGAGCTCCTCTCCCCCCGTCGGGCAGAGGATGCGACCGCTGCCGAGCAGAACCAGGGCGAGTGTGAGGCCGCCTGATGAAGAATACTGGGATCATTTACAGCAGCACAGAGCGCACCCCTGTCGTGCTGCCTGAGATGGCCGAGCTGCTCCCGCCTTTGAGCGAGGAGCAGCTCGGCGCACTGGAGACGGACCTCCTGAAAAATGGGTGCTATACCTCCATCATCGTCAATGAGGATCTGGTCGTCATTGACGGACATAACCGAAAATCCTTATGCGACAAGCACGGCCTGCCCTATCAGATGCTGGTGTTCGCCTTTGACGATCTGCTGGAGGCCAAGCAGTGGGCGCTGGATACCCAGAAAGGCCGCCGTAACCTGGACAAGTGGGAACTGGGCAAGATCGCCCTGAAGCTTAAGCCGGAGATCGAAGCCAGGGCCAAGGCCAATATGTCTGCCGGAGGGCGGGCATACCGCCCATCTGAGGAAGGTTCGGCAACATTGCCAAACCTTCCTCCTGTTGATACCCGCAAAGAACTGGCAGACTCCGTTGGTCTGGGTGAGCGGACCATGGGCAAAGTGATGCAGATCGACGAGCACGCCCCCGCAGCGGTCAAGGAGGCGCTGGACAAGAAGGAACTGTCCATCAACCAAGGCTACCAGATCACCAAGCAGGTGGAGGATCTGCCGGAGGAGCAGCGGGAGCAGGCCGCCCAGGAGGCGCTGGACATCCTGAGAGCAAAAAAGGAAATCCAGGAAAAGGACGCGGAGATCGACCGTGAGGGGAAGATCGCCGGGATCTTCTGCAAGGCATATGAAAAAGCGGTGCTGTTGGACCCTACAGAGGAAAATGTCCGGATCTGGGCCAAATGCACCCGCATGACCAGGGACGAGATGGAAAATACGGTGAAAGAATCCCGTGAATTGGCAGAGGTGTTTCGGACCATTGCCGACCTCATGGAGCGCCTCCTGCCGGAGAGGGGGACGCTATGACGGAAATGAGTGTCCGCCAGTGGCAGGAGCGGTTCCGTGCCGGGGATTTTTCCTCGAAAGATCGTGCCGCTCAGTGTGAGGCCGGGTGGTATGACTGGTTCTGTCAGGATGACGCGCTGGCCGGACGGCTCCAGAAGTTGAGCAAGGTGGTCATGGGGATCACCGACCCGTATATCCTGGACAACTACTATGTCTGGTTTAAGAACAACTGCCCGCTGTCTGGCCCGCTCTATGATGACGTGCGGTTTGAACCTCTGCATGGTGACCGCAACGGGAGATATTTTGTGGTCATACGGGACAGTCCCCATGAGACCCATAAGTGGACCATCTACACGGAGCGCCATGGATTTGAACAGCCGGAATTCACCTGTGCAAACGTGCGGGATATGCTCCGCCATATTAATTCCATGGCTCCAGAAACCTGGCGCGGTGATCCGCAGCCTGCAAAAGCACCGCGTTCCCCTCAAAAGAAGCGAAAGGAGGCAGAACGATGAACCGGGAAAATGAGGGTGCCAAGCCGACTGCTCCGCCCAGACTGCCGCCAGAGGCGGAGCAGGGGATCCTGGAGGCGTTGTTCGAGGGCATGGAGATCCACTCCAGCGAGATCGCCGCGATCCTGAAAAAGCATGGCGTGTGCGGAGATGCAGAGGCCCTCCAGGACAGCTACCGCAAGCGCCTGGGTCAGCGTCTCATGGCCAGTCTCCGGGATGATACCGGGCGGCGTGAGGTGCTGGCCAACGGAAAAGGCAGCTATGTAGTGCTGGAGGGCTGCGGCGACAGGCGGCAGCTCAAGCAGATCCACCGCCGTATCCAAAACCAGATGAAAGGACTGGATCTCTCGGCGCGGAAAGTGTCCGGCAGGCTGACTGTTCTGGAACGGCTGACCCAAAAGTGGAGAAGGGCTGGTTGAGATGGACGCAAAGACATTCTATGAGCAGATCGCCCCAGAACTGGACCCAGGGGGCTTCAAGCTGTACTTCACAGCCCAAAGGCTGACAGGCTTTGAGCTATATAAGCAGTTCCCTTATGAGGACTCCCGCGGGATGTTTGAAATGATGAACGGTCATCAGCTCATGCGCTATCTGCTGGCGGATCAGTTCCATGCCATCCGCTGGGAGATCGTACCTGGAACCTGCTACGAACGGGCCGTCCTTCTCCCTATCGACCGCACCACACCGGCATATCGGGCATTTGAGCAAAAGCTGTACACAGCGATACTGCAAAACTACCATCTAAATCCTCAGAAACAACATGATCGGAAGGAGCACGATACCAGATGAATGATGTAATTGTGATCGGCGTGGATCATGGCTATGCAGCCATGAAAACTGTCCACTTTTCCTTTCCCACCGGGTTAGTGGAGTACGAACATGAGCCGTACACCCAGAAAGATGTGCTGGAATACGGCGGCAGATACTATGTGGTGGGCAGCGGTCGCCAGCCCCTTCAGAGAGACAAGACTCAGACAGAGGACTACTATCTGCTTACCCTGGCAGCCATCGCCAAGGAGCTGGAGCACCGGGGTGCAGAGCACACCGCCAGCATCCACCTGGCGGCGGGCCTGCCCCTGACCAGCTTTGGTCGGGACAAGAAGTCCTTCCGTTCGTACCTGTACCGGGATGGGAGCACCATTCCTTTTCGCTATGAGGGGCAGGACTATACCATCACCATCCAAGAGGTGTCCCTGTTTCCCCAGGGCTATGCTGCCGTCCTGACCCAGACGGAGCTGCTGGACGAACCGTCCGTCATTGTGGCAGACATAGGCGGCTGGACGGTGGATCTGATGCGGCTGGACAACCGCATCCCCAACGCTGCCTCCTGCCGGAGTCTGGAACTGGGCATGATCCGCTGTGTCGATGAAATCAGCGAACAGGTGCGCCGGTTGTTCGGACTGTCCATGACGACCGCTCAGATCGAAAGCGCCCTGCGGGGCAGCTCCGGCGGGATGGACGAGCGGATCAGAGCGGTCATCCATGCCCAGGCGGACAAGTACGCCCGAAACCTGCTCTCGGCAGTCACAGAGAGCGGCTTGGACATCCGAGCCATGCCCGCCATTTTCCTGGGCGGCGGAGCGGCGCTCTTAAAGCGCCACCTTTCGGCCACAGACGGCCTGTGCCGCCCGCTTATCCTGGATGACGTATCCCTGAACGCTAAAGGATATGAGCGCCTTGTGGGGCAGATGTCGCGGGGTGTCGGCAATGGCAGGTAAGCGGCGGCTCAACCTTTCTTTTTCTCTGACATCACCCCAACAGCGTGATGCATGGCACATTCTTAGCTCCATCCCTGCCGGGCAGCGGACAGACGCTGTGTGTCGGATGGTGTGTAAAGCCCATGAACAGGATGCCCTCCTGTCTGCCATCCGTGGGCTGATTCGGGAAGAGTTGCGCAATTTGGATCTGACAACAGAAAAAAGCCAGCAGGCACAGGCCGGGGACATGGATGAGAATGTCCTCGGCTTTCTTCTTGCCCTGCAGCAGGAAGGAGACGAGATCACCTGATACGCTATTTTGATATGTTCGCCGGGATCGGCGGATTCCGAGCCGGACTGGATCGGGCCGGAGGTTTCCAGTGCGTGGGCCACTGTGAGATCGACAAATATGCTGACGCCAGTTACCGTGCCATCCATGATATTCGAAGGGAGGAGCGATACTATCCAGATGCAAGAAAAATCGACCCCAACGACCTGCCCGACTTCGACCTCCTGTGCGGGGGATTCCCCTGCCAGGCATTTTCAAACGCTGGCCGAAGAAAGGGATTTGAAGATGCCAGAGGCACTCTCTTCTTTGAGATTGCCCGCCTGGCTCAAGCCAGACGACCTGCGTATCTTCTGCTTGAGAACGTTCCAGGACTGCTTACGCATGACCAGGGCCGGACGTTTTCTGCCATCCTCGCCACGCTTAATGACCTGGGGTACCGCGTGGAATGGATGGTGCTTAACAGCGCGGATTTCCGTGTCCCCCAGGTCCGAAAGCGGGTGTTCATTGTCGGATATCTTGATCCCCGATGCGCCGGAAAAATACTTCCTGTCTTCGGAACAGACGGGAAAGCTCTTATACAAGTCCTCGGAGGCCCACAGGGCTCAAGAGTCTATGACCCCGGAGGGGCCGCCTGCACACAGACTGCCGGAGGCGGAGGAAAAGGAGTAAAGACCGGACTGTATCTGATGGAGCCTACCGCGGCACAGTCTTGTTTTGTGGATCTGTGTATCGGCAGGCCGACACCGACTGAAAATGCCAGGTGTCTGACTGCCAGATATAGTCAAACGACACTCTGTAACCACCGTGGCGAACGCTCTGGGGTCCTGCTGATCAAAGAAGCGACTAAACGCGGCTATAAGGAGGCGATGGTGGGCGATACCGTTGACCTGGGATATGCGGGCAGCAATACACGCCGCGGGCGTGTAGGACGGGATATCGCACACACGCTGGAAACCAGCTGCATCCAAGGTATCGTGGAGCGTGGCGGACGTATCCGCCGCCTGATGCCCCGTGAAAGCCTTCGGCTCCAGGGATTTGCTGAAGAACAGATCGACAAGATCCTGGCTATCACCTCAGATGCCCAGGCCTACAAGCAGGCCGGAAACAGCGTCACCGTTACTGTGATCGAGGCCATTGGCCGCCGCATCCGGGCAGTGGATGAGGAACTGAGAGGACCGGCAGCATGAGTGAAATAGGGCTGAAAGATCAGTGCTTCGGCGTGGAAGTGGAGCTGACCGGCATCACCCGAGAGCAGGCCGCCCAAGCCTTAGCGGATTATTTTGGTACAGAGTCTCGCCAGGGGGATGACTACTACGACAGCTGGTATGTGCGGGATGAGGCAGGAAAAGAATGGCGGCTGATGAGTGACAGCAGCATCCGCGGCGAACACAAAGTGGGAGCCAGATACAACTCCACCTCAGATCCAAGGTATCGTGTAGAAATGGTCACACCCAAACTGACCTATGCGGAATTACCCAAATTCCAGGAATGCGTCCGCCGTGTCCGCACCGCAGGAGGAAAAGTCAATTCCTCCTGCGGTATCCACATCCATGTGGATGCTGCAAACCACAACCGGCAGTCGCTAAAAAATCTCATCGGGATCATGTATTCCAAAGAGGATATTTTGTTCAAGGCATTGCAGGTCAATGAGTCTCGGGCCTCCAGGTGGTGTCAGAAGGTACGGGAACCCATGCTGCAAAAGGCACGCAAGCTTTCATCCGAAGAAACCAAAAACCTGACACAGCTGGAAGCCATCTGGTACGAGGGGGACAACGGCAGTACAGAGCACTACAACTGGACGCGGTACTATGCGCTCAATCTCCATTCTGTGTTTTACCGAGGAACCGTGGAATTTCGCTGTTTTAACTCCACTCTCCATGCGGGCCGGGCTGCCGCTTATGTGAATCTGTGCCTTGCCATATCGGCCCAAGCCATCGCCCAGCGCAGCACCGTCATGCGCAAAACGCAAAGTGACAACGAACTGTTTACCTTCCGGGTGTGGTTGGTACGCCTTGGGTTGAATGGACCGGAGTTCAAGCACACGCGGGATCATCTTCTGGCCAACTTGGACGGGGATCGGGCATGGCGCTATGACAAGGACAGTTACGATGTCAATAAGAAAAAGAAAAACCGAAGCAGTGAGGTGGCACGATGAAAATACGCATTGAAGATACCGTGTACGAGGGTACCGGGACAGAAATCATGGACCAGCTTCGGAAAGCTGCCTTTGATCCTACGGAGTTTCCGGACACGGAGAGCTATATCTGGCAGCTTCGCAGCAATTTCATCCGCATGACGGATCAGGACTGCATTCTGCCGGATCGCGGTGTGGAGGCGCAGGCGCAGACCATGATCATGGCGCTGGCGAAGATCGGCGCGCTGGAGGTGTTGAACCATAGCTGAAGATAAATTGTATTTCGCCTACGGCAGCAACATCAACCTGGTTCAGATGGCCTACCGCTGTCCCGCGGCCCAGGTGGTGGGGCCGGTCGTGCTGGAGGGATATGAACTGCTGTTTCGCGGCAACGCAAGCGGAAATGGCGTTGCCACCATCAAGCCCAAGGAAGGGCAGCAGGTACATGGCCTACTTTGGCGGATCACACCGGGCTGTGAGCGGTCTCTCGATCTCTATGAGGGATATCCCCACCTATACGAAAAAGAGTCTGTTGCTGTGCGGGATAATGCAGGGCGGCAGCTGACCGTCATGGCCTACGTGATGACAGATGGGGATCGGTGGCGCTCTCCCGCCCTGCCCTCGGAATATTATTACCAGGGCATTCGGGATGGCTACCGCCAGAACGGACTGCCACTGTCCAAATTAAAACAGGCATGGGAGTATTGTGCTAAGGAATTGGATCAAGCGAGCAGTAAACTCAACCGTATCTGCGGCGGGCAGGCCAAATTGCCCAAGAAGCAACGTGGGAAAGAGCGATAGGGGGAATGATCGCACATGAAAGTATTAGTGGTAGAACCGCAAAAGCCCTGCCGTGTGCAGGAGATTGAAAGCCTCGCGGATATGCAGCAGCTCGTAGGAGGAGATATTGAAGCTGTGTATCCGTTCCAAGAGCTGGTGGCCGTGGTGTGCAATTCTGAGGGAAAGCTCCTTGGTCTGCCGATGAATCGTCCGCTGTTGGATAAGGACTATCTGCCCTATGACATCATCCGCGGCACCTTCTTCATCGCTGGACTTGGCCAGGAGGACTTTATTTCCCTGACGGATGAGCAGATTCAGCGATACAAGTCCCTGTACGACAACATGCAGATCCTTCCTGTGCGAACGGCAGCCGGAGAACAGGGACGGATCGTTGGCGACCAACACATAAAAAAGAAAGGGAAAATCGACCATGAGAGATAAATACATTTTGACCGCAGAGTCTGTTACCGAGGGCCACCCTGACAAGCTCTGCGACACCATCGCGGATTCTGTTCTGGATGCCTGTCTCAAGGGTGACTCCTCCGCCCATGTGGCCTGCGAAGTACTGGCCACAGCTGGCAAAGTGCTGGTGGCCGGAGAAATCTCGGCAAAGGTCATGCCGGATATCCCCTCCATTGTCTGCCGGACCATCCGGGAAGCTGGGTACACTGAGCTGGACTATGAGATCGAGGTCATCACCCACGACCAGAGCGACGATATTGCTTACGCTGTGCGGGAAGGAGTCCAGACCGGGGCTGGCGACCAGGGGATCATGTATGGCTTTGCCTGTGATGAGACAGAATCCTATCTTCCTCTGCCGGTCATCCTGGCCCACCGGCTCACCCGGCTGCTGACCAACGCCAGAAAAACCGGGATGATCCAGGGCCTGCGTCCGGACGGCAAGGCGCAGGTGTCTGTGGAGTACAACTTCGATATCCCCGTGCGTCTTGCATCGGTGGTTCTGTCCTGCCAGCATGACCCGGAGAAAGACCTGGACCAGCTGCAGGCGGAACTCATGGACCATGTGATCCAGCCCGCACTGCGGGAGCTGCCGCCCGATGCGGATACAGAGATCCTGATCAATCCATCGGGGCGGTTTGTCTACGGCGGATTTGAGGCGGATACCGGCCTCACGGGCCGCAAGCTGATGGTGGATACCTATGGCGGACTGGCCCCTCACGGCGGCGGCGCGCTGTCTGGAAAAGACGCCACCAAAGTGGATCGCAGCGGAGCCTACATGGCCCGCTATATTGCTAAGAACATTGTATCTGCCGGTCTGGCGGATCGCTGTACCGTCACTCTGGCCTATGCCATTGGCAAGGCTGAACCCGTGGCGGCCAATGTGGACACCGATGGGACCGGCGAATACCGGGATGAGGTGCTGGAACAGGCCGTCCGGGCAGTCTTTGACTTGACCCCCGCCGGGATGCGTCACACCCTCGGACTGGACAAGCCCATCTTCGCTCAGTTCTGCAACTATGGACACTTTACCCATCCAGACGCGCCCTGGGAGCAGACGGAGAAAGCGGAGGTACTGTGCAACGCCTGTCGCATCAAGGAAGCAGGTGTGTCGGACCGTTGAAACATGTCGCCTCCTGTTCCTTTGGTAAGGACAGTCTTGCCACCATATTACTGGCTCTGGAACATGGGGAGCCCCTGGATGAGGCAGTATATTGTGAGGTCATGTTCGACAAGGAGATCTCCGGCGAGGTGCCGGAACACCGAGATTTTATCTACACCACCGCCATTCCGGCTTTAGAACGCAGGGGTGTGAAGGTAACCGTCCTGCGCAGTGAGAAAACGTATGTGGATCTCTTCACAGGCAAAATCACCCGCGGTCCCAAGAAGGGCCTTCTGCGTTCTTTTCCCATCTGCGGACGGTGTGCTGTTCAGAGAGACTGCAAGCTGAAGCCGATCCTGCGATACCAAAATCGCTGCCGCCCGACACAGTTCAGTATATTGGGATCGCCAAGGACGAGCAGGAACGGCTGCTTCGATTGGCCGGGAACCGGGTCTCCTTACTGGACAAGTACAACTGCACAGAGGAAGATGCAAAGCAGCTCTGCCAGCGGGCAGGGCTGCTTTCGCCTGTCTACACATTTACAACCCGCGGGGGCTGTTGGTTCTGCCCTAACGCCAAAAGAAAAGAACTGCGCCATCTCTATAACTACCACCCAAACCTGTGGGAACGGATGTTGGAGCTACAGGCCTTACCCAACAAGGTGAGCGAGAAATTCAATCGCAGCAAGACCTTCTCTGACATTGATGCGGAGTTCCGTCTGGAAGATGCGCAGGAGAGTCTGTTCCAAAATGCTGCATAAAAAAGGAGATGAGAACAACGAGCAATCAGAAATATGAGATCACGGAGATCTCGCACGAAAAGTATCCCTTTCTTCATCGTATCCGGGCACTCCGGGATGTGAGTGCGGAGGTCAGGGCCGGTGATTTAGGTGGCTTCGTGGAGAGCGAGAGCAACCTTTCCTTTGAGCCGGACGATACCGCATGGATTTTTGACGATGCCATTGCCTGCAATGACGCCTATGTTGACAAGGGGGCTGTTCTGCGCGGAGAGGCGGTCGTCTGCGACAACGCTTATATCTCTATGGGCGCTGTCCTTTCCGGTCATACGCGGGCAGAGGACAATGCCTATATACGCGGCGCTGTGCTCAGCGCCTCTGCAAGGGCCTCCGGTTTTTCCATGATCCTCAATGACAAAGATACCATGGGTGTTCCCATTCTGTCCGGCCACTGCGCGGTCTATGGCAAAGTATCCGGGGATGTGCGTCTGACAGGCAGCGCATTGGTGATCAGCGGTGAGGAGATCCGCAACGATACACTGGACACCCTGGTGATCAGCGGGAAAAACCGTTCTGTGATCCGGGATTCGTCCCGAGACGAACTGGCTCCTCAACAGCCAGTTCCTTCTCCCCCAAAGAAACAGAAAGGCTGTGAGATAAGCAGATGAGCAACTTTTTTGAGCAGGAACTCCGCAAACTGTTTGCGGACGGGTCTGTGATCCATGATCCGGTCTTTGTAGGCCGCGCCTGCCTGGGTGGCTTGGACAGAAATCGTCAGGTGAGGGCTGAATTTGTTACACTGGGCCATGCGGATCATTATGCGGCTCTCCGCCTGACGCTGCTGGACAGCAATCAGGGTGTGGTGGACAAGCTGACTCTTCGGTTCAAGGATGTATGGGGAAAACAGAAGATCCCCAACAACCCCTACCTGCGGGATGGCGTTGATCCGCATATTTGGGTAGATGGTGACCGGATCGATTGGTATGCCTACCATCCCTCCCTGGAGGACTACCGGCAGCTCCGGCAAATGGCCAGCGACTATGTGGAGACTTTTCGCATTCAAGTCCCGGCAAAAGACCACGGACCCAAATTGGTGTACATCTGCGCGCCCCTCCGAGGTGAGGTAGAGAAAAACATTGAGTTCGCCAGACAGAAAGCCCAGGAAGTCTTTCAGGCGGGCGACATCCCAGTCTGCCCCCATCTCATGTTCCCGCCCATCGCAGATCCGGGCAATCCGGTGCAGGATCAGGCCGCACGGGAGATGGGCCTTCGGCTGGTAGAAAAGTGTCAGCAGGTCAATGTCTATGGACCGGTCACGGAAGGGATGTGGGCGGAGATCCATCGCGCCAATAAACTGGATATCCCAGTGGTAACCGATTTGAAAACGAAGGGACGCACTTCGCCCAGAAGAAAGAAAAGCGCCAAGCGCGAGGAGGTCAAATGATCCGAGAAAAGACCACGGAGGACTTGCGGCACATGACCGATGAGGAGGGGCTGATCCTCCAGGGCTGCGGCGGCGACCTTCAGGAATGGGTGGACGGAATCAATGATCTGCTCACCCAGGAAGGAATCCTGCTGAATGGCACCAAATTTGAACATGTGGCCACATTTCAGCACAACGGCCTCACAAACCTGCTGTTCTCTTTTGAGGGGGTACAGCTGAATGTGGGAAAGCTCGCGATGTGGCGGATTCAGACGCACAGCCAGTTTGGCAGCACTTGGCTGTCCGACTATGTGTCCAATCGGCTGGGTGGTTTCCTGGATCAGCCGAACCAGCAGGAGCGAGCAAAACCGTACTGTTCGCTGATTGAGCAAGACGGTAACATCTTCAACCTGATGGGGGCAGCGTCCAGAACGCTCCGGAAGCATGGCATGGGTGACCAAGCCAAAGAGATGTGCGACCGCATCACCGGAGGGAATTGCCACACTTACCATGAGGCGCTGTGTATCATCAGCGAATATGTGGAGACGGATCTGCCCGCGCTCCAAAATCAATCCAAAGGAAAGAAGGAGAAACATGCCTATGAGCGATAACATCACTGCGATTCATCCCAGCTGGGAGATCATCCACGGCGACGCACTGAAGGTCCTGCGCGAGTTTGCCCCTAATACCTTCGATGCGGTCATCACCGATCCCCCCTATGCCTCCGGGGGCCGGACCCAGGCGGAGAAAAACAAGTCCACCGACAAGAAATATTCCAGCATGGGGGAAAGCGCACCCCCTCCCTTTGACGGCGACTCCAAGGATCAGCGATCCTGGACCCGCTGGGCCGCCGAATGGCTCTATGATGCCCGCAAGGTCTGTAAACCCGGTGCCCCTGTGTGCATGTTTATCGACTGGCGGCAGCTCCCCGCGGCCACCGATGCGCTCCAGTGGGCGGGGTGGATCTGGCGCGGCACAGCTGTCTGGGACAAAGGCAACAGCCGTCCCCAGAAGGGCCGCTTCCGCCAGCAGGCTGAGTACATTGTCTGGGGGTCCAACGGGGATATGCCCATCAGCAGGCCTGTCCCCTGTCTGCCCGGCGTATTCAAGTACGGCAATCCCCAGAACCGTATCCACCTGACGGAAAAACCCCTGCAGCTCATGCGGGACGTGGTGAAGATCACCGAGCCGGGCGGGCATATTCTGGACCCCTTTGCCGGTTCCGGCAGCACGGTGCTGGCCGCCGTGCTGGAGGGCTACTCCGCCACCGGCATCGAGGTTACGGATTCCTACGCCGCCCTGTCCAAGGAACGGATCGCATGGGAACTGGCCCAGGGTGCGTGACGGCGTACTGTCTGCCGATTGTCCTTGATGAGTTTTCTGGTAGTATATTGTAGTTTGGGCAGGGTGTCATATAAGACACCCTGCCCGGATTTTTTGACATTCAGGGTGCTAACATAGACACCCTTGTGTGGAGATGATCATGCCAGAGGAATATTGAGCATTCCAGCCCACAATAAGTGTCGCCGCTCTGGTCCAGAGCGGTGATTTTTCTTTTTCGAGGAGTTGGCAGGCTCTGCCTGCCCGAATCATAATCCACCTACCGCATGAGAAAAGGCCCCGCTTCGGCGGGGCCGCACCAACGCCGCCAGGGGCGGCGTTGGGCAAGCATAGCGCAAATGTACATTTTGCGCGCTTGCAGGGGAAACCCCTGACCCCAATGCCGCCTGCGGGCGGAAGGTTTGCGGCAGAGCCGCAGAAAGGAGGAACGCTTGGGGCTCCCAAAAGAAAAACACCATCTGCACATTGAGCTGACGGCGGAGCAGTATCAGCAGCTCTGCCGTCAGGCCAAACTCTGCGGGCTGTGTAAACGAGCTTATATCGTCCGGCTCATCGACGGGACTCCGATCCGGGCCAGACCCTCCCAGGAAATCAAAGACCTCCGCACGGAGATCCATCACATCGGCAATAACATCAACCAGATCGCCCGCAGCGTCAATGCCGGTATCGCCACGTCAGAGGATGCCAGGCGTGGACTGTTCCTGCTGGATAAAGTCTATGAGTTGATGTACCAGGTGGCCAATCCGTAATGGCTGTCACCAAGATCCTGGCCCGAAAAGGTCGGCTGGATATCGGGATCGACTACATCCTCAACGGCGATAAGACGGAGCAGAAGATCCTCACCGCCCATCAGGGCTGTGAGCCAGGCCGGGAATGCCGTCAGATGCTGGAGACTAAACGGGACACCGAAAACATGGGGGGCGTCCAGTATTACCATATTGTCCAGTCCTTCAAGCCCGGTGAAATCTCTCCCGAGCTGGCTCTGAAAATTGCCAAGACTTTCGCTGCGGAGTATCTGGACGGTTACGAGGCGGTAATTGCCACCCATGTGGATCGGGGGCATATCCATTCGCACATTGTGTTCAACTCCGTGAACGCGGACACCGGCGAGAAATATCATAGCAATGCCAGAAGCTATTACTGCCAGATCCGGGCCATCTCAGACCGGCTGTGCCGGGAGCACGGCCTCTCTGTGATTCTCTCTGGAGAGGCCTCCAAATCCATGAGCTATGTGGAGTGGCTGCGTCAATCCAGGGGTCAACCCACCTTTCGCTCCATGCTTGAGGCGGATCTCCGGGAGTCCATTGAGGACGCCAATGACCTGGGCCACTTCTTCCTGCTCATGGAGCACAAGGGCTACGAGATCCGCCACGGAAACCGTCTGGGATTCCGTCTGCGGGGGCAGGAGCGGTTTCAGTATCCAGGCAGAAAAAATGCCGCATTCACAGAGGACGGTATCCGTGCCGCCATCCTGGGTAATTTGGAGGAAATCGAGACAGGTCAACGGGCCACTTTTGCTGACAGACCCATGTTTCCTCCCTACCGCAGACATCCCAAATACACGGGCTTTTTGGCCCTGTACGTTCATTATCTCTACCTGCTGGGAAAAATCGAACAGCGACAGTATCCCCCCAGGATGACGCCGCACCTGCGGCAGGAAGTCATGAAGTTTGAGCAGTACCGAACACAGTTCGCTTTTCTGCGAGAGAACAACATTTCCACCACTGACGAAATGACCGCCTATCAAAGCCGCACAGAGGAAACTCTGGCCAATCTGATGAAGCAGCGCACCATCCTCAATGTGCGTAAAAAGAAGCGGCAGGCGCTGTACGACGCCCTGGCGGATGTGGAGGCCCTGGCACCGGCCAAGGCACTCTATGAGAACGGGCTGTCCGGCATGGAAGATGAGTTTGCCCGCTACATGCAAGCCGTACGCCTATTGGAACAGTGCGGCATCCCTCCAGAGCATCTGACAAAAGAAAAAACGGAGGTGTATAACCAACTTGCCGATCTGAACCGGCAGATCCGCGCAGAACGCAAAAAGCTGGACCTGTGCCGGGAAATCCAGACGGCAAGTAAGCAGATGGAAGAAGATATCCGCAAAACCGAAACAAGAGGAAAAGAGGTGGAACACGATGAACATCGGAGGCGGTGAGGCTGCCGACCAGATGGTTCGCATGATGTTGACCGGCACAGAAGTGACGGTTCGGCTGGGTGCATCCGCTCTCAAAAATCTACTGGCCATCACGCTGGCTTTGGCAAAGCATCACAAGACCCTGTCCGGGAAGGTCAACATGGGAAAAATGCTCAGGGAGACACGGGATATCCGAATGTTCCCAATGTCGCCGGAACAGTATCAGGCATTCAAGCAGAGGGCAGTCAAACAGAAGATCCTGTTTTCTGTCATCCGGGATTCGGATGGTCGCGGCAAGGTGGTAGATGTGGCCATGCCAGTCACAGAGCTGGAGCGCGCCAATCTCATTTTTGCGCGCATCCGATACCTTCCGCAGGATCGCCAGAGTACACCAGCCAAGGAGCAAGCCCCCATGCGGGATTCCGTGATCCGGGAGGAAAAAACGCCAAAAAAAGAGTCTCGGTCGGAGTTCGACTTGGCCGGTATCAGCGGCAGCTCCAGTATCTCCAAGAGCGAAATCAGTACGGAGACGACCCATGAGCGCCACTCTGTTCTGGCACAGCTGAAGGGGTACCGGGAGCAGCTGGACCGGCAGCACAAAGCAGCTCCGGCCAGAAACAGACAAAAAGGACACCCCAAGCAGAGATAATGCCCCCTACTGTTGGGGAGTATGTTCACACTCACAATCGATTACAAACAAGTCATTTGGTGTGCAGTTTAGCAATAAACACAGGGTTTCAATTCGCTCCAATTTGATAGACTGAGTTTCATTGTTCACCATGCGGTTGAAATTCTGATAGCTCATTCCAAGTTGCTTATAGAGCCAATATTTTGTCCTGCCCTGTTTCTCCAGCAATTCCAACACATTCAGTTTCACCATATCTCATGCTCCTATTATCTAATGTTGTAGTTAGATAATATGGAATTGCCCACCTAAAGGTATAGACTATCACATTGGATAATGTTATAGTCTATACCTAGGGAGGAGTGGTTTATGCATGAGCAAGAGCTACGGCAGCATCGTTGCTGCTTTACGGGACACAGACCAGAAAAGCTGAACATCTCAGAAGAACAGCTATGTGTACGATTAGGACAGGAAATCGACCAAGCGATAGAGGATGGGTTTACTACATTTATTTCAGGGATGGCAAAGGGGGTAGATATTTGCGCGGCAGAACTGGTTCTTAAACGCAGAGTATCAGATGCCAGATTGAAGCTGATCTGCGCACTTCCGTATGAAAATTTCGGACTTCATTGGAGTACGTCGTGGACTGATCGTTATGTGGAGGTGATACGGCACGCTGATCTGGTGCGCTGTATTAGTCAGGAGTTTTCCTATTCCACATACCAGCGCCGCAATGAATGGATGGTGGATCACTCCGGGCGGGTAATCGCAGTCTATACAGGTGAGAGCGGCGGAACCAGAAATACCATCGCTTATGCCAAACAACAGCACATTCCATGTGTTATCATCACGCCATAAATAGGGGGACTCAGCAGATGAATCCATCTGCTGAGTCCCCTGTGTTTTGCTTGTGTGCGATAAAGAAGCAATAGAAGTGTAAAAATTTTGCCGTTCTTATCCGGCACTTGCCATTGTGTCGGATAGGTCGGGCGGTTATTCGGGCAAGTCAATCTTGCCGACAAAGCTGCAATAAATATCAATGTTCTGCCTGGGGGTGCCGTTCTCGTCATAGCTGCACTTATGCACCACGATTTTCTCAATCATTTCCCGCAAGAGGGTGAGGGTCAGTTCTTCGAAGGCAAGGTGCCTGCGGACAATGCCCATGAATTTCTCGGCGTTGACGGTGGCTACCTGTGACTTGTCCAGTTCGGCTTGCAGGACGACCGCTCTCTTTTTCAGCTCCGCTTGCTCGGCTTCGTAGTCAGCCGACAGTTCCACGAAACGTTCGTCGCTGATTTTGCCGTTCACATTGTCCTCATACAACCACTTAATCAAATCATACGGCTGATTTCAGAAATACGTTCCCGCGCCAGCTGCTTGGTGGCTGCGGCGGTCTTTCGCTTGCCGCCGATCTCGTTCTGCTGGACAAGTACACCAAAACATCATGCGCTAAAAAATGCCATGCCGAAAATAGTTCACAAAATGTTCTCATCCACACTATCGGGGTAGTATTGACAACTGAAAACTATTGTGGTAGTATCATAGCGTAAACTATTGCAATAGTTCAAAGAAAGGATTTGATGATATGGCAATTAAGCTCTTTGATTCCGAGCTAAAGGTCATGGATGTGCTATGGAAAGAAGGTGACAAGACCGCAAAGCAAATTTCTGATATTCTCAAAGAGGAAATCGGCTGGAACATGAACACCACCTACACCGTGATTAAAAAGTGCATCGCGAAAGGCGCCATTGAGCGTAGCGAGCCAAACTTCATGTGCCATGCGCTGATTGCAAAAGAGGTTGTGCAAGAGGCGGAGGCAGAGGAGCTGATTGGCAAGCTGTTTGACGGCTCCCCCGACAAACTGTTTGCCGCCTTGCTGGACAATCAAAAGCTATCCAAGGAGCAAATTGAAAATCTGCGCCGGATGGTGGCTGAATTGGAATAGTTGGAATAGGAGGTAACACATGAGCCTATTTCAAATGAGCGTGGCCGGAGGAGTATTGATCTTATTCATTGTGCTTATCCGCGCATTGGCAATCCATCGTTTGCCTAAAACAACCTTTTTAGCGTTGTGGATGATCGCGGCTCTACGCTTGCTCCTGCCATTCTCCATCCCGCTGACTTTCAACATCCATATCGGCCTTGATGTTTTTTCAGATGTGGTTCAAGAATTACCCTCTGGAAATATCGCTTCTACTTTACCGGGGGATAGTCCGCCGTCTTATGATATAGGTACGGCTGTTCCAAGTCCTGCAACAGAACACATTTCTACCTTTGAGATACTCTGGTTGGTTGGCGTGCTGCTGTTGGCAATCTACTTCTCCATATCCTATTTTCGGAGTATGCGGAAGTTCAGAATGTCTATCCCCGACAACACGCCGTATATCCAAAATTGGTTGACCGCACACCAAATTTCCAGACCCCTTGCGGTGCGGAGCTCCGATTTGATTTCCTCTCCGCTGACCTATGGCATCCTGCATCCGGTGATCCTCTTGCCCAAAAAACTTGATCGGAATGACCAGGTTGCATTGAAGTATGTGCTGACCCATGAATATGTCCACATTCGGCGCTTTGACGCAATCACAAAAATTCTCTTTGCTGCTGTGCTCTGCATCCATTGGTTTAATCCGTTTGTTTGGGTCATGTATGTTCTCGCCAACCGGGATATGGAGTTGTCGTGTGATGCCTGGGTTATCCGTATGATGGGCGCAAAAAATCGCTCCTCTTATGCGTTGATGTTAATTAAAATGGAGGAACGGAGAAATGGTATGTCCGCTTTATGTAGCCATTTTGGGAAAAATGCAATTTCAGAAAGGATTGAAGCAATTATGAAATTCAAAAAGACGTCTATTTTAGCCTGTGCCTTTGCGTTGGTTTTGGTAGTCGGTGCAACAACTGCCTTTGCAACATCTACGGGTGCTTGGCGGGAGTTTGATCTAGATGACCTTAACCTCACAGAAGGGCATACCGGGACAGAAACTGATAATATGAAGATTGTTGATTCTGAGGACATCCCTGACCAAGTTAAAGATCTGGATCAGTTCGATCTTACGGAAGGACAAGTGGGAACGCAATCTAACGGCATGAAGATGATTGATCCATCTGATACTCGCGGCCAGATTTTGGATACTGATGACTTAAACCTGGTAGAAGGCAATGTGGGGACTGAAACCAGCAGTATGAAAATGTTTGAATATACCCCAGAAGAGTGGAACGACATTCAGCAGAAAATTGATAACAGTGAGCTCGTTTGGCAGTACTAATTTCTGGCTTCGCTGAGTACCGCATGGAGAATAATAACCCGATAAATAGTATTGTGCAATAGTATAGGGGCAACAGCAATTTTTGCTGTTGCCCCTTGTCTGCTCACCAGCAAAGGCAGATGCGGCTGTCAGCGGCGGGCGTAGCCCGTTTATCTTGACCGTTAACTGGCTTGGCTGGATTTGCTATTTTACCACCGGTTATGAATTTTTCTATGGCGTATCTTTTCTGCGGAATAGCGGAGGCGTCTGTCTTTATCTCGTAGTGCTTCTCTATGCAACATGAACATGTCTGGAGGTGAATTTTCCTGAAACAAAGTTCCAGGGCCGGGGACATTGTCCTGGCCCTGTTTTTCTACGTTCCGGTGGTCTGGGGTGCATTGCTCATTGCTCAATCCTTGGGACATGGATTGCCGGAACTTCTTACCAACCTGACAGCGGCGCTTCAGCACCCGCTGGATATCCATTGGACAGACAAAAGCATGCTGTCCATCCTGATCTGCACCGGCCTCTATATCATGGGCCTATGCGTCTACGCCTCGGAACAGCGGCGCACGCGGGACGGCGAGGAGCACGGCTCCGCCGCCTGGGGCTCTCCCCGGCAGGTCAACGCCATGTTCCGCCAAAAAGAGAACAAGATCCTGACCCGCCATGTCCGCCTGGGCCTGGACACCCACAAGCACCGCCGCTCCCTCAACGTCCTGGTTATTGGCGGCAGCGGCGCGGCTAAGACCCGCAGCTATGTCAAGCCAAACATTCTGGAGGCCAACACCAATTATGTCATTACCGACCCGAAAATGGAGGTGCTCACAGCCACCGGAGGGTGGCTGAAAAGCAAAGGGTATGACATCCGGGTGCTCAACCTGGTCAACCTGGAGGAGTCGGACGGGTATAACCCATTCCGCTATCTGAGAGATGAAAAAGATGTCCTCAAGCTGGTTAATAATCTCATCCAGGCCACCACACCAAAGGGCAGCCATGAATCTGATCCGTTTTGGACGAAAGCTGAGACGGCGCTCCTTCAGGCCATCATCCTCATGCTGTTCCAAGAGGCCCCGGAGTATGAGCAGAACTTCTCCATGGTCATGCGGGTGCTGGAATACGCAGAGGTTCGAGAGGAGGATGACGAGTATCTCTCCCCCCTGGATCTGCTGTTCCAGGCCATAGAACGGGAGAACCCAGAAAGCGTGGCTCTCAGACAGTACAAAGTATTCAAGCAGAGCGCGGGCAAGACAGCCAAGAGCATCCTAGTATCCGCCGCGGTTCGTCTGGCCCCCTTTAACCTACCCCAGATTCGGGCCATCACAGACCACGACGATATGGACCTCTATACCCTGGGAGAAAAGAAATGCGCTCTCTACGCCGTGATTCCGGACAATGACAACACCTTCAATTTTTTGGTGTCTCTGCTCTATTCCCAGGCGTTTCAGACACTTTATTACAGCGCAGATCAGATCCATCATGGGGCGCTGCCCCGGCACGTCCACTTTGTATTGGATGAGTTCGCGGCTATGCCGCTGCCAGGGTACACTCGTGAATTGGCCACCATGCGTTCCCGCAACATTTCCTCCAGCACCATCATTCAGAACATGGCCCAGATCAAGGAGCTGTACAAGGACTCCTGGGAAACCATCCCCGGCAACTCGGACACCATCCTCTATCTGGGCGGCAACGAGCAGAGCACCCATAAGTACATCTCCGAGGCCCTGGGCAAGGCCACCATTGATACAAAGACCCATGGGCAGACCAAGGGCAAATCGGGCTCCTACTCCACCAATTTCCAGATGAGCGGACGGGAGCTGCTTACCCCCGATGAGGTTCGTGCGTTGGATAATCGCTATTGCATCTTGTTTATCCGGGGAGCAAAACCCGTCATGGACCTAAAGTATGAACTGACCGAGCACCCCGCTATCCGCTACACCGCGGACGGAGGCGGAGCGCCGTATATTCACCATGGACACAACACCACACCGGCCATTCCAGGCACACCGTTCTTCCAGGTTATTTCTGCCGATGAAACCAACAAAGAAAAGGAGACTGCAGCATGAAACATGATCTGACCACCCGTAAGTATGAGCGCCGCGCACGGAAACTGTACGCCCTGTTTTCCTGCCTCGTTCTGGCGCTGACCGTTATGGTTGTCCCGGCCTTTGCCGCAGACGATCCGCTGACGGTCGTCAACAACCTTTCCGAGTTCATCTTCTCCCTGATTCGAGCCATCGGCCTGATCCTGCTGGGCTTCGGTGTCCTCCAGCTGGGTCTGTCCCTCAAGAGCCATGACCCCTCTCAGCGGGCCAATGGTATGCTCACCATCGCTGGTGGTATTGTGATCACCTTCACCAAGGAGATCCTTACTCTCATCACCGGCTGATGAACAAGAAAGTAAAAAAATACCCACCCGCAACCCAGCGCAGCGGTTGCGGGTGGGAGAGGAGGGGCAAAGGAATGGAGCGTAATTTTCGCCGCCAGGTGGAAACGGAGCGAAATGGATTTCGCCCCGACGAGGAGGTGAAGTAATTGGGCAGTGGAAACTGGATCGTAGACAATCTGAATTCCGCCCTGCAGACCTGGAACGACAAACTCGCGGAGATCTGGACCCTGATCAGCACCACCCCGGAGGAATTCAAAGGCGGCGGGATCTGGAACGTGATCGTCAGCATCAACGGCGCGCTCCAAGCCATCGGCTATGCTCTACTGGTGCTCTTTTTCGTGATGGGCGTAGTCAAGACCTGCGGCAGTTTTACCGAGATCAAGCGCCCGGAGGTGGCCTTCAAGTGCTTTATCCGCTTTGTGCTGGCCCAGGCGGCAGTGACCTATGGTATGGAACTGATGAACGCCCTGTTCCGAATAGCCCAGGGTGCAGTATCCACCATCATGGACGCATCCGGCATGACTGCCATGTCGCCCACCACACTGCCGGAGGAACTTATTACTGCCATTGAAAATGTGGGTATATGGGATTCCATCCCCCTCTGGGCGGTCACTCTGCTGGGGTCTTTGTTTATCTGGGTTCTCTCCCTCATTATGATCCTGACCGTCTATTCCCGTTTTTTCAAGCTCTATATGGCAACCGCTATCGCGCCCATCCCTTTGTCCAGTTTTGCGGGACAGCCCTCCAGCAGCATCGGCGTCGCTTTCCTTAAAAGCTATGCCGCCATCTGTCTGGAGGGCTGTATCATTGTATTGGCCTGTGTTATTTTTTCACAGTTTGCTTCCGCACCGCCCGCTGTGGGGGATGCTTCCACAGCACCGGCCACGCTGGTCTGGAACTACATTGGAGAATTGATTTTCAATATGCTGGTGCTGGTAGGCTCGATCAAGATGAGCGACCGGATCATCCGGGAATTGATGGGGCTTGGTTAATTATCGTCAAACAGGTCATCCACCCGGATCTTATATCCACCATCCGGTTCCGGTTCCCCATACATTTGTGCCTCCCGCATACGGTTAAGCATGATAAGCTCCAGCATCTTGTCCTCCCTCCGCCGGAGCAGAATGCCACGGATCTTCCGAACCAGGGAGATTACCCAGGACAGGGCCACTGCCGCCAGCAGCAGATATCCGATCAGATCCCCCAATTGTTGATTACTATGGTACCACTCATGGAAAACAGTGGGGACAATCAGCGCATAAAGCAGTGGAATGGTCAGGCGAAACACCGCTGCCAGGCGGAACACAATGGAGAGCAAGATCATTACGCTCCCGAGCATCAAGTATGCCATACGCTCCACTCCCTTTCTAAGTTGAGCAAATGGTACCATAGTCAGGCAGACTTTGCAACGGTCTGTCCATGAAAACCAAACAGAAATGTAGGAGGTGAGACCTTGGAGGTCCGTATCAATAAAGAGGTACGCAATTATCAGGAAAGCCTATTCTTCGGCCTGTCCCTGCGGCAATTTTTGTTTGCCCTTCTGGCCGTTCTGGTGGCGCTGGCCATGTACTTTTGCCTGCGTCCGGTGCTTGGGACCGGCGAGATCGGCTGGGTATGCATCCTGGCCGCGTTTCCCTTTGCCCTGGGCGGTTTTTTCACCTACAACGGCATGACCCTGGAACGCTTTCTCATGGCGTATATCCGCTCAGAATTTCTCATGCCCAAACGGCTCTTATTCCGAACGGAGGATCTCTATGTCAAACTTATGGAACACACATCAATAAAGGAGGCCATCCGACTTGATTAAGACTCTTCAAAACACACTGAAGCAGGACAAAGAGCACCTTTCGGTGCCAAAGTCCGTACAGGATACCATCCCCATCCACCGCCTCTGGCCGGATGGGCTTTTTCAGTTTGGCGGGAAATTCTCGAAAACCGTCCGCTTTTCCGACATCAATTACGCCATCGCTTCCAAAGAGGACAAGACCTCCATGTTCCTGGGCTACTCGGAACTGCTCAATGCCCTGGACACTGGCTCTACCACCAAGATTACCATCAACAACAAGCGGCTCAACCGCCGCAACTTTGAGCAGGAGATCCTGATCCCGCCCCAGGGGGATCATCTGGACGGGGGCCGTTCGGAGTACAACGCCATGCTGCTGGACAAGGTCACCGACTCCTCCAACAGCATAGTGCAGGAGCGATATGTCACAGTATCCGCCCATAAGAAAACGCCCGAGGAGGCCCGGACCTTCTTCGACCGGGTCATGAATGATGTGACTACCCGGCTCAATCACCTGGATTCCCACTGTGAGGAGCTGGACGCGGTGGAGCGGCTGCGTGTGCTCCACGACTTTTACCGGGTGGGCGAGGAGGCCCGGTTTCATATCGACCTGCGGGAGTGCATGAAAACAGGACGTTCCTTCAAGGACACCATCTGCCCGGACAGCATGGAGTTTCGGAAGGATCACTTTATCCTGGGCAATAAATATGGCCGGGCCATGTTCCTCAAGGAGTATGCCAGCTACATCAAGGACTCCATGATCAATGAACTCACCAGCCTGAACCGCACCATGATGCTGTCCATCGACGTGATCCATGTCCCCACCGATGAGGCCGTGCGTGAGATGCAGAACCGCCTGCTGGGGGTGGAGACCAACGTCACCAACTGGCAGCGGCGGCAGAACAGCAACAACAACTTCTCCGCGGTGGTGCCCTACGACCTGGAGCAGCAGCGGAAAGAGACGCGGGAAATGCTGGATGACCTGACCACACGGGATCAGCGGATGATGTTCGCTGTGGTGACTCTGGTGCATTTGGCCGACAGCAAGGAGGAGCTGGACAGCGACACAGAGACCCTCCAGTCCATCGCACGCAAGCATCTGTGTCAGCTGACCACCCTGAACTGGCAGCAGGACGCGGGCCTTGTCACCGCCCTCCCCTTGGGGCTGCGGCGGATCGACGCCCTGCGCACCCTGACCACCGAGGCCCTGGCCGTCCTCATGCCCTTCAAAGCCCAGGAGATCCGGGACCGGGGCGGCATTTACTACGGCCAGAATGTCATCAGCAAAAATCTCATCATTGCCGACCGCAAGCAGCTCCTCAACGGCAACGGATTTGTTCTGGGCGTGTCCGGCTCCGGCAAATCCTTTACCGCCAAGCGGGAGATTACCGCCCTGGCCCTCTCTACCCAGGATGACATCCTAATCATCGATCCGGAGTCGGAATACCGTCCTCTGGTAGAAGGGCTGGGGGGCGAGGTGGTGGAGATCTCCGCCACCTCCAGCAACCACATCAACGCCATGGACATGGAGCAGGGCTACGGCGAGGGTGAAAACCCCGTGGTGCTGAAATCGGAGTTCCTGCTTTCCCTCTGTGAGCAGTCTGTGGGGGCCGGAAAGCTGTCTGCCAAGGAGAAGTCTATCATCGACCGCTGTACAGCACAGTGCTACCACGACTATGTGCGGGACGGCTGCCGGGGCCAGGCCCCCACACTCCAGGACTTTCACACCGAACTGCTGCGCCAGCCGGAGGCAGAGGCGCGGGATGTGGCTCTGGCCCTGGAACTGTTCACGGAGGGCAGTCTCAACACCTTTGCCAAACCCACCAATGTGGACATGAGCTCCCGCATCGCCTGTTATGACATCCGGAAGCTGGGCAAACAGCTGCTCTCCATGGGCATGCTGGTGATCCTGGACAGCTTTCTCAACCGAATCACCCGCAACCGCCGCCTGGGGCGGAATACCTGGATCTATATCGATGAGATCTATGTGCGTCCGGAAGCCGCCTGAAGCAACGCAGGCAGCGCGGGACTATGCAAATTCCACCTTTGGCAAGTGGAAGGGAAAATGTGAAAT
>SKDY01000125.1_pt1 | contig 68451 bp, 58 predicted proteins | sample 4826591 | NCBI WGS metagenome assembly SKDY01 (sample SAMN11008823, study PRJNA524170) | human gut metagenome | biome: Human fecal sample; material: Feces; isolation source: fecal sample from pouch patient p10, p22 | host: Homo sapiens | place: Israel: Tel-Aviv | collected 2016-06-15 | reverse complement strand
AGTATATTGCCGCAATAGAAGCCAAATTAAATGACAGACCCAGGAAGAAACTTAACTTTAGGACACCGAAATTTGTTTTTTACAAAAAACTTAAGTAAATTCGCATTTGGTAGTTGAAACTACCAAGTGTTAAAAATGAGGAAGAAAATAAACAAAAGAGAAGCCTCACCCCCAACCCCTCTCCGAAGAGAGAGGGGAGTAGTATGCTTTCTATTTCAATGGAATCAACGGTAAATATCTATTTTGTGGACTCCATTTCCCAGGCATTTTACTCCCCTCTCTCTTCGGAGAGGGGTTGGGGGAGAGGCTTCCTTCCTCCCTTATTCCTTAGTAGCGGGGCTGGGGGAGAGGCTTCTTTTCCTCCTCTTAAAACCAGAAACTGCCGGCTTCTGGATTTGCATCGCCCTTGAAATTCCACCAGAAATCAAGAACGGCTTCTTTGAGATTAGTCAGTCCGAAAGCCTCCATGAGCGAACGAATTGATGTCAAGTCTTTCTGTGTATAGTCCTTTGCATCATTGCTTAACTTGTCAAAATCGGTGTTGTAAACCTTGTCATTAACTTCCCGTTCATCGCTGTCCATGTAGATATTCATAGGCACATTGATTGTCGGCATCCATGCTTCGTCCGTCAATTGACTACCGGATGGTGCACAGAACCCACTTGTCTTGCCATCCTTGAACTTAGAGTTTCGGGCGCGCATCAGGCGTATTTCGAGGTTAAACTGCTTGTGGGTGTGCAGAAACTTAAAGTAGCCTTTCACGCCGATAGGGTTCTTTTCACCCGTAAAATCGGCTCCGTCAAAATGGTTGGTCTTGTTCCATGGAGTTGTGTCACAATAGAAATAAGAGAAGAACTTCGGCGAGTTTACGTCGTCATTCTCTTTCTTTCCACCGTAAGAAGGACGGATATTGTCTACCATGAAGAAGTGTTGATAATGGCTGTCTTCCCCGTTTTCGGTGATTTGCGAAGTGATATCATGGCCTGCTTTGTCGTAATAATGAATGACGAAAGCCGACACATAATGACCGTTATTGCTGCCCATGAGATTGACAGACTTGGCATTCTGCGCGTCAGCTACCCACTTACCGTTTTCCAAAGTATAGGTAAGTTTATAGTTACGACCGATATATTTAACCTCTTTAGGTATTGAGTTCTGGTGGAAAGCATGTGGGCCGTGCAGGTGTCCGTTATAGATTTCAATCACCGCTTTAGCCGGGTTGAAGAGCGAAGGATCGAGTTCTGCACGCTCATTCGACTGTCCATCAATCGTAATTGGAAGCTTGACATTGATGTCCCACTGTCCAGTGCTGACTAATTTCCTTGCCGGATTATAGAAAGGAGAAGGCTTTCCGTCGTCTCCAAACTTGCTTTCTGCAGCGTGGAGCAGGTCAATAGAGAGTGTAAACTCGCGACCGGGCTTCACGAATTTGATGAGACCCTGGAAGCCCATCGGGTTAGTTTCGCCGATGAAAGTACCGTTCAACTCGTCTATATAGCGGTAATCGTAGGGCAGTTCTGCCTTGTCAGTGACACGAACAGAACTTATTCCACCTTGATACTTCACTTGTTTGAACATCGAGAAGAAGTGCTGATGTATCTTATCCTGACCGAGATTGAAGAACTGACTGTTCATCATTTCGCCCTTATCATTATAGTATTCCATCTTCAGAAGATAGACAACGGAAGGGTTGTCAACGCTGTTCTTCACCTTGAAAGCCTTGTTTTCGCTCGTTACATGCCAGCCCTCGCCCTTCGTGGTCTGCCATTCAATCACCTGGGCCGGCACGGAAGACGCCTTGAAATTGGCCATCTTCGGTGTTTTGTCAAAGTTTGCGGCATCATCAAGGGTACCTTCCTGCAACATGAAGACAGCGCGGACAGGGTCTTCGTGCAGTTTGTTTTCCTTCTCATTTTCGGGTTTTTCGGGGTTACAAGCCACGAACATACTGGCTAAAACTGTGCTTAAAGCAAGCACAAAGCCGTTTATAAATTTCTTTGTTTTCATCGTTTTATGTTTTAATTAGAAATTCCATGTAATCATACAGCGTATATCACGCCCCATATCATGAGCGTAGTAGCGGCTGCGGTTGGTATATTCCTTATACTCACGGTTAAGGATGTTGTCGCCCATCAGACTCATTCGGAGCGACATTCCCTCACGCATCGGCACAGAAAGACTGGCTTCAAAGCCCACGAGATGATAGGCATCGGGCGTGAAAGCAATGAGATCTGTGGCCGGATTGAAGCGTGTCTGCTTGGCCACAAAGCGGTGGCTAAGCCCTATCTTGGGCGAATATGCCTTGCAGAAAGGCAGCGACCACGTCAGAGAATGTGTCAGGCGAAAGCTCGGAATGTAGGGAAGATAGGCGTGAGACGGCATTTCACGCGCCCATATCATTGCCGAAACAAAGTGATAGTCGAGTGATTTGATAGGTTTGATGTGGGCATCTAAGTCTACACCTTGAAAGAAAGCACGTGTCTGCCTGTATTGAAACACGGGATAAGCTCCCGATACAACGGTGATATTTCGGCCCGTTGGCTGGTCATAGATGTAGTTGTTGATCCACTGAAGATAGCCGTCAAGCTGAACGTTGAAGTACTTATGGGCATACTTCAACGATGTAATCCACTTGTAACTCTGCTCCGAACGAAGTGTCGAATCACCTCTGACAAAGATGCCGGAGCTTAGTTCATTGCCGTTACTATAAAGCTCATAGACGTGTGGAGCACGCCAAGCGACACCGAAATGTGACGTCACTTTCAGTTGTTTGTTGATGTGATAATGGCCGCCGATACTATAGGTAAAGTTCGTGAAATCACGTTTCCCGCCATATCTCCTGCCTGTCCAATCGTAGCCGTCGGCCTTGGTTTGCTGTCCGTCGAAACGCACTCCGGCCTCCAATCCCCAGCGGTTGGCCGTGAGTTTCTGCAGTGCATAGAGGCCGAAAGCCACCTCGGTGTAGTTCGGGATGATAGGAACGACGCCCGTTCCACGCTCATTATGGTTGTCGGTTACAAGCATCTGAGCGCCTGCTTCGCTCTTCCATTGTCCGTAACCCTTGTTCCAAACGAGTGCATTCTGCCATGAATTCAGATGCAGACTGACCGTAGGAATGTCGGAATGGTTCAGTCTTCGGATGCGGTTTTCACGTCGGTTATCCTGCTGAAAGGTAGACTGGAAAGCGAAATGTCCTATGTTTTGATAGTCAAAAAAGGCTTTGAAATAAGCCGTGTGATGGTTGATTTGCTGAAAAGGATAGCCAATATGCCGACTGAAAGGCATGATATCGACGGGCCGTCCGAGTCTGATACGCTCTTGAAGCAGCTGTTCATTGCCCATCTGTGCACTCTGCATGACCCCTAATTTCTGGGCAAACAGACTGTATCCGGCTTCCAACCGCCATGCCTCACGGCTGTAACCAAGAGTCAACGAAAGGTCGTTCTCGCGCATCCCCGTATTGTTAAGCAAGTAATGTGCCGTGCTTCTGTCGCCTCCGTTCTCGCTGTTCAGATGCAGACGCCACGCCCAGTTACCGTGCCATTTGAAGCTGCTTTCAACATAACCCGATGCTCCGAAGCGCCTGCCATTCGTGCCATAAAGGGTTGAAACCATGCCATGAAGCCCGCTGACTTCATAGGGCAGAGGCGACGGTTGCATGAGAATGATACCGCCAAGTGCCTCAGAACCATATTTAACGGCATCTGCTCCTTTCACCACCTCAATGTCACTATAGCTGTTCTTATCTACCTCGGGAGCGTGGTCTGCGCCCCATTGTTGGCCGGTTAATCGGGCACCATTGCTCACCATGAGAATGCGATTGCCATACATACCATGGATAACGGGCTTCGAAACTATCGTTCCTGTCTGTATGGAACTCATGCCGCTGACGCCTTCAAGCAATGAACCTAAGGAGCGCCCCATGGCATCTGTGATGGCTGTCTGACTGATTTGGCTGCCTACTTGATTGGCTCCCATCATCTGACGGCGAGCCGAAACCACAACTTCATGTAGGCAAATGGAGTCGTGGACAGGTTTATCGGAAGTCTGTTTCTGTGCTTCTGACGGCATACACCAGCACAGGCATGCGAATAAAACGCCTGCCCACTGATGCTTGCCTGATTTCAATTTGAGCATCATAATCTGAAAATTAAATGTCAATAGCGGGTTCTTCTGCCTCTCATTTGTGCGAAGAACCGATGAAAAGGCCATGATACGGCCATGCGTGCACACGCAAGTGCAGACTTATCCCCTATGTTGTAAGGTGACGATTAGCCTACTGTCGGAGGCGAATGGCTGTTGACTGACGCAACAACCTGATAGACAGTTTGTTCTGTGAAGACACATCTTTCAACCCAACTTACCGCTACAACGGGCACAAAAACCATCGGCTTGACCACAGTCGACTTGTGCATGATGTAGTCACACACGCTGCAAACCTGCTTCACCGAGGCTTCATGACTGGCTGAAACCTTTGCTTTGCCGTGATAAGAAGAGTCGTGATAGTGGAAACCTTTAAGCACGACAGACGATGTGAACATTAAAATCAATGTCCAGACATATATGAGTTTTATCGTCGTTCTTGGCTTCATCGGTGTCCAAAAGGGGCATGTCGGCGTGTCAATACGCATGCCTTGAATGATATCCGCCGTAAAAGTACGAAAAAAAACAACGCATTATACCCCGTCAATGATTTATTTATACGATTTTAAATAGCATTAACATCTTTGAATAGTCTATGATAAGGCGAAATAAAATAAAGGAAGTTAACACCAAACAGCCCCCATTTCTCTTTGGGTATAAACGTTCCTTCAGTACGTGAAATACCAATCAAAAAGCCACCGATAAACGGCATGTTGAAAGGTAAGACGATTGTTGTTGCAGGAGAAATCAATTATAAATCATGCATTGTGAATTGTGAATTGAAATTCATTCTACATTCATCTTACTCCCTGTAAGAATAGCCGAAAAATGTAAAAATGCTTGATGTCAGATTTGCATTTGCCTCAAAAAATGATTATCTTTGCCGTAGGGAAAGTGACTATGTGCTTTCCCTTTTTTCATGCCTTGCTGCAAAAGGCCTTGTAAGATGCGTCAAAATGCGGTGCAATCTGCGTCAAGTTACATTGTCATCTGCGTCAAGTTGTGCGCTTATCTGACGTAGATTGCAACGCAATACGCCTCATATTGCGAATTAAAAAGAAAGAAATCAGCACCCCATTTGGCTTTTACGGAAAAACAGAACAATGGCTGCCAACTTTCAATGTCAATAATTACGAAAACTTTCAACTGTTTTTTTGCAGTGCCAAATGGTGCTTTTCACACATGATTTCAACGCTACTCACTTCGCCTTGTCAGTATGAAAGACACGGGGTTAGAAGTCTTTAGAAGTGTTGGTTGTCATTATTTAATGTCTGAGAACAAAGGATAAAGAACGTGAATTTTAAGAAATAGAGGGTAGAATTAAATATTTTTATGTAGCTTTGTGTCAGGAATAATGTTTAAATACCATAAATATGAGACTTTTTATTGTTTTTATCTGTTTTTATTCCTGCCTTGGGTTGTATGCCCAAAAAGCTGATTCGCTGCACATGGACAGCGTTGTTCACACCCTCCCTGACGTGATGATTAAGGGCGAAAGACCACTTGCCAAAGTACAGGGAAGCGCCATTATCTATGACCTCCCACGACTGATAGCCAAGAAAGGTGCATTGAATATCTATGAAGCGCTAAAGGAATTGCCCGGCATCATGGAGCAGGATGGGAAGCTTTCCTTAGCAGGTTTCGGTACAACTTTCATCATTGACGGCAAAGTTTCCACGCTTTCTCCCGATGAAATTACAGCGCTTCTGAAAGCTATGCCCCCAAGTAAGATAGACAAAGTAGAGGTGTATTACAACGCTCCGGCTAAGCTTCAGGTGCGTGGAGCAGTAGTAAACATACGACTGAAACATGGTGGTGACAGTGAAACGCCATTGCAGGGAGAACTTGGTGGAGTATGGGCGCAGAAGCATGAACCTACATTTGACGAGCATGGAACCTTGCTTTTGAACAGCAAGAAGTTTGCCATGGACCTGTTTTATCAGCATGTTAACCGGAAAACCTATAGGACAACAGAATTCAATTCGCGTCACACCCTCAATGACGGAACCACACATCACATCGAATCCTTTACGCCAAACCGTTATAAAGGCTATGGTCACAGGGTGCGGTTAGGCATGGACTACAACTTCAGTAAGGATCATTCGCTCACTCTGGTCTATCAGATGACTAACACAAGCGGTTCAAGTCAGCAGACCACTACAGGGAATATCACGAGTCTTTCGGATATTAAAACACACACATGGCTGCACAACCTGCGGCTTGACTACACAGCTCCTTTCGGGCTGAAAGCCGGTGGAGAGCTTACATATTACCACGACCCATCGCATGAGAACCTTCAGAGTACTATCCCGACCGGCATGATGCGCCTTGCTGTTGATAACGAGCAGCGGATTAACCGATGGCGATTTTATCTTGCAAGAGAACATCAATTGAAAGACGGATGGGGGTTGAATTACGGGGCAACTTATACCACAAGTATCAATCACGGCAGTCAAAACTACGTGCAAGTACACTCTACAACAGGCTACAGTCCGCAGTCCTCATACACGCGATTGCGCGAAGAGAGTGTGAATTTCTATGTAGGAAGCAATAAGGAATTCGGCAAAAAGCTTTCTGCCGAGGCTTCTTTGGCCGCTGAATATTACCACACTTTGTTATGGCACGAGTGGCATTTTTATCCCACACTGAACCTTACTTACCGTCCCACAGAAGGACACCTGCTGCAGTTGGGATTAAGCAATGAACGCAAATATCCAGATTATTGGACAATGACTCCATTCACGGCATATAATAACGGAGGCTACAGTGAGATTACGGGGAACCCTTATCTGAAGCCTTCGAGCAAATACCAATTACAGTTACTCTATCTTCTGAAGAACAAATATCAGTTGGTTACATGGTTCATGCATACCGATAATTACTTCATTCAAACGGTATATCAGCGCCCCGACAGACTGTCATTAAGCTATAAGAACTTTAATTTTAACTTCTCAGAACAGGCAGGTGTGCAGATGGTTATCCCTCAGCAGTTTGGTAAAGTGTTGTCCTCCCGTCTCACATTGTTGGGCATTTGGCAACACGAGAAGGCCGAAGACTTCTATGATATTCCATTCAATCGCCATAGAATTTGGGGCGCTGTGACGCTGAACAATACGCTGACCGTATCAACAAAGCCCGACATCAACCTTTCAGTAAATGCCTGGATACGCTCTAAAAGCATTCAAGCCACGTATGATTTGCCGTCATCAGGCAGCGTGAACCTTAGTGCGCAATGGGCGTTTATGAAGAAGAAAGCTTTGCTGCGCCTATTCTGCAACGACCTGTTCCAAACGGAAACGATTGATCCTTACGTCCGTTTCAAGGGACAAGATCTTAGTGTCGATTACTCCTGTTACCGCACTTTCGGTCTCTCTTTCACGTATAAGTTCGGTGGATATAAGGAGAAAAAGCGCAAAGAAGCCGACACTTCGCGCTTCTGAAACAAGCAGAAGATAACGAGTTTAGCCTCTTTCCTCTCTGTCATTAAGGGGAAAGAGGCTATAAGAAAAATTGAAAAGAGCATTTATGCTTTTGCGTTTTGCAAGAAAGGTAGCCTGCTGATGATCTGCTTAGCTATTGAAGTAATCGGAATGGAAACGACATAACTGATTACAATCAATACAACATAAATAACTAACGGATACTTAAATCCATAGATAAAGTCATGGAAAAGATGATAACAGAAGAATGAATGCGTCATCCACATCACCATGGATTGCCGTCCAAGTCGTTGCAGAATATGTGCTATGTGCACATTGAATTTGATATGAACTAACAGGAAAACATAAATGAATTCAAATGCCGGTGCAATGACTGATATCGTAAAAAAGCAGTTGATAATGAAAGTTGTTACGAGTGCAACGACAGCATATGACGAGTGATTTTCCAAGAAGTGAGCACGCCATTTCCCCTTGCTTACATAGAAATGGAACACAGCTCCCGCAACAAAAGATAGCAGAACATCGAAATAAACCAATACAAAATTATACCAAGCATCATAGTCTTTAGCCGGAGCTATGTATCGACTGATGATATATACACTAATGGTATACAGGACAAACGATACGGAAAGAACTGCGTACCCCCCCATTTGTTAATAAATCTAAATACAAATGGCGCCGTAAGGGACAGCAAAGTGTAAGGGAAAAGGAACCAAGTTTCAGCGTTGTATGAGCTGCTTAAACTCGAAACATTCAGCAGTAACTTCGATAAGCTGCCAGGATATGCGGCCTCATTTACATAATGTCCGATGCTGACAAAAATGAGGAGAATGAGCCAATAGTGTATATAAATCTTCAACAGGCGCTTTACTTGTCCCTTCAGACTTAGTTTGTTGCGCACATAAACATAATGTAAACCATAGCCGCTGAGCATGAGGAAGATGCCTACCGGACTGCAGGCACGCGCTATGATGTTTACCAAAGGGAGGTCTCCGATATAGAGCCATGCACTATACTCACCGGGGTTCCAGTGGTTGAAGAGGTGAAGGAAGAGCATCATCAATATGGCAATGCCCTTAATATACGTTGTTTGTTCTTTTGTCATAACAGTAACTATAAGATGAAATGTTAGTCTCTGCGGAAGATGTCACGTGTATATACCTTGCTTTCTACGTCGTCAAGGCAACTGTCGTAACGGTTGGCAATGATGGCATCCGACTGCGCTTTAAAAGTTTCAAGGCTGTTGACAACGCGACTGCCGAAGAAAGTTGAGCCGTCTTCAAGCGTCGGTTCATAGATAATTACCTGTGCTCCTTTGGCCTTGATGCGTTTCATCACCCCCTGAATACTGCTCTGTCGGAAGTTGTCCGAATGTGATTTCATCGTCAGACGGAACACGCCGATGCAGCACTTTTTCTCTTCCTTTGCGCTGTAATCTCCATGGTGATAGTAGTCATAATAGCCTGCCATGCGCAACACTCTGTCGGCAATGAAGTCCTTTCTCGTGCGATTACTCTCGACAATTGCTTGGATTAAGTTCTCCGGAACATCGGCATAATTAGCCAGAAGTTGCTTCGTATCCTTGGGTAAACAGTAGCCTCCGTAGCCGAAAGAAGGGTTGTTATAGAACGTGCCTATACGCGGATCGAGCCCTACTCCACTGATAATCGACTTCGTATCTAAGCCTTTCGATTCGGCATAAGTATCGAGTTCGTTGAAATAGCTCACGCGAAGTGCAAGATAGGTATTGGCAAACAGCTTCACCGCTTCAGCCTCGGTGAGTCCCATAAAGAGCGTGTCTATGTCTTTTTTAATGGCACCTTCCTGCAAGAGTGCAGCGAATTCATGGGCCTTTTCATCGAGTCGTTGATTGCCTTCTGGACGTCCGATAATGATGCGACTCGGGTAGAGATTGTCGTAAAGGGCTTTGCTTTCACGCAGGAATTCGGGAGCAAAGAGGATGTTTTCACAGGCATATCTTTTTCTTATTCCCTCGGTATAACCTACAGGAATGGTGCTCTTGATGACCATGATAGCTGTGGGATTAACCTGCATGACGAGTTCGATGACCTCTTCAACATGGGTAGTATCGAAGTAATTCTTTACCGGGTCATAGTTTGTGGGCGTAGCAATGACGACAAAATCTGCATCGCGATAGGCTGCAACTGCATCCGTAGTAGCCACAAGATCAAGTGGTTTCTCGCGCAGATACTTCTCGATATATTCGTCTTGTATGGGCGACTGACGACGGTTTATCATATCCACTTTCTCGGGAATGACGTCAACTGCCGTCACATGATGATGCTGGCTGAGCAGCGTTGCAATGCTCAACCCAACGTAACCTGTACCTGCTACTGCTATCTTTACACTCATATTTGGATTTATTTTTATGGTTCTTATTCTTTAACTGATTATAAAACCGCCCTCAGACACGCATCTCCCGAAAGGCCGAATAAACGATAGGAATGGTCACAAGCAATGAAACGAAGTCGCTGCATGCCTGACAAATCTCAACACCTGTAAGTCCGAAGAAACGCGGAAGCACGAGAATGAGGGGGATGAAAAACAGGCCTTGGCGTGAAGCTGCAAGGATATTGGCCCGTATAGGCTTTCTACATGTCTGCATCATCATATTGGCCATGATGAGAAAAGCCCAGAAAGGAAATATCAACAACTGGTATCTCAGCGCACGGATGCCTATGGAAATCACGTCAGCATCATTGCGGAAGAGTTCTATTGCAGCGTCACTGAAGATGAAAAGCACTACAGACCAGAAGAGCAGAAAAGCCGATCCGAGCTTCACACAGAACCAAAATCCACCCTTTACACGCTCATACAGCTGCGCACCATAGCAGAAACCGCACATCGGTTGATAGCCTTGTCCGAGGCCAACGATGATACTAAAGATGAACATCATAATGCGGTTGACGATGCTCATGGCTGCAATTGCGGCGTCACCATACTGAGATGCGCTCACATTCAATGCGATTGTGGCCACGCTTGCAAGGCCTTGTCGCGACACGGAAGGCGTTCCTCCGGCGATGATTTCCTTGATAAACATCCGGCGAGGTGAGAAGTTTCGCGGTGTATAATGGATGATATTCTTATGCTTGCTCATGACAAACATCACCACGAGTCCTACCAACTGGCCGACTACAGTAGCGGTAGCTGCGCCCTTGATTCCCATGTCGAAACCGAAAATAAAGAGGGGATCGAGCACGCAGTTCACTACGGCTCCCGCGATAATTCCATACATGGAATAGCGCGCATAGCCCTGGAAACGCATCTGATTGTTCATGCAGAGGGTGCACATAATGAGCGGAGTGCCGAGCAAAGAGATGCCGAGATACTGGCGCGTATAGGGCAGAATGGTCGGTGTGCTGCCTAAAAGGATTGATATTTTATCTAAGAAAAGCAGCCCCAAAGCCACGATGATGAGCGATGTAAAGAGTGCATAACCGAGTGCAGTAGTAGCCATAAGCTCGGCATTTCGACGGTTACGGCTGCCCAACTGCCGCGAGATATAATTGCCTGAACCGTTTCCAAAGAAGAAAGAAAAGGCCTGAACGAAGAACATTACAGAGAAAACGATGCCTACAGCTGCCGTTGCCTGTGTGTCTATCTTACCCACAAAGTAAGTATCAACAATGTTATACAAGTTGGTGACAAGCATTGAAATGATTGTCGGAACAGCCATTGTTCCAATCACTTTCGGTATCGGTTCCCGGGTGAGAAATGTGTAGTTATCCTCCTGTTGCATGCGCCCTGTTCAGTCTTCTGCCTCTAAATCTTATTCAGAACACGTCGTTTGTCGTTCTTTTTCCCTATTTCATTGCAGTTCACTTTAATGTAAGCAATATTCTGCAAGTCGTGAGAAATGCCCGCCTTGTTGGTCGTCTGATTCTGCAATGTGCCTCCGATGGTCGTCAATATGTTCTCTTCAATGGAGGAAACTTCATGCTTTCCAAAAGCCACATTGAAGGGTTGTGTAGTCATCAACTCATTGTTCTCATCCATCGTTTTTCTACTCATTATTGATTTTAGAGGCAAATATACGATTATTTTCTGATGGAGACAACCTTTTCTTTCGTTTTTGTTGAAAACGCCATATACTTGTAAACATAGGCCAAGAAAACGAGGAAAACATTGCGATTTGCGTCAAATCAGCGCATAACTTGCGTAGTATATGGAGCAATCTTGAATGTTTTGTTAAACATAATGGGTTGAGCATGCAGCACATGCTGTGTGAGTTGCACACGCTGAATAGCGCTTTATTCAACCGTCCAGATATCATTTGTTTCGAGCAATTCTGTGAAATTGTGATATCTTTTTCGGGCTTTCACCTCTTTAATCTGACTGTAGATGCAGTCTTCATAGGTAGGGGCGGCAACGTCGCGGATAACGCCCAAGGCCACAGGAAAACCGTGCTCATTGTCCATCATGGCCAATTTCAGCTGCAAAATGTTGTCTTCACAGTGGGCATCATGCACAAGAATGTCTTGCTCTGTGATGCCGTTTTCGCCTAATTTCACGACTTTAAGTGCGAAGCCTTCTTGCATTAAGCCATATTCTTTGTGCTTTCCAAAGCGCATCGGACGGCCATGTTCCAAGTAAATGGCATGCTCGGCACGTCCTTCCCGTGTATAGATTGGGGCATAAGTCCCATTGTTGAAGATCATGCAGTTCTGCAAAACTTCGCATACCGAAGCCCCTTTATGCTGTTGGGTTGCCTTGAGTATTGCCACCGTATGGGCGCCGTCGTTGGCCACAGTGCGTGCAAAGAAGCGGCCACGTGCGCCGAAACATAGTTCAGCCGGACGGAAAGGATCTTCTATTGTGCCGTAGGGACTCGACTTAGAGACAAAGCCTCGCGGTGAAGTTGGAGAGTACTGGCCTTTCGTCAAGCCATAGATGCGGTTGTTGAGCAGTATGATATTGATGTCGATATTGCGTCTTAAGGCGTGTATGAAGTGGTTACCGCCGATGGCAAGTCCGTCTCCATCGCCCGAAATCTGCCACACTGTGAGCTGCGGATTGGCCACTTTCACGCCGGTTGCAATAGCAGCCGCACGCCCATGGATAGTCTGCATGGCGTAGGTGTTGACGTAGTAAGACAGGCGTCCGCTGCAACCTATGCCCGAAATGACTGCCGTTTCATGAGGTGGAATGCCTGATTCGGCCATTGCTTTCTGTAGAGAAGCCAAGAAGAAATGGTCGCCGCAACCTGGGCACCAGCGTGGTTTTCCCTTCTTATAATCGTTGACTGTGTATTCCATAGCAGTGTTTTATTCGTCGATAATCTGTTGAAATGCAGTGACAAGAGCATCGACCATGAATGGTTGTCCTTTCACTTCATTGTATTGTCTTGGGCAGAAACCATCGATTTTCATGCGCAGATAGCCTGCAAACTGCCCCATGTTCTGTTCTGCCACCACCACTTTGGGGTAGCTTCTGAACACTTCTGCCGTGTTCTTGGGCAGCGGATTGATGACTCGAAAGTGTGCCAATGCCACCTTGCGCCCATGCTTTCGCAGCTCTTCCATGGCTGTATAAAGGTGTCCGAAGGTGCCTCCGAAGCCGACTATCAATAGGTCTGCATCGTTCTTATCCCCCAGAACGTGGATGTCAGACACTGGAATTCGGGCCACTTTCTCGGCTCTTAACCGTGTCATCAGGGCGTGGTTGTCGGGTTTGTTGGATATGCTTCCGGTCTCATTGTCCTTTTCCAATCCGCCAACAACATGCTCGCAGCCCTGCATTCCGGGCGTAGCCCAATAGCGGGCGAGGCTCTCCGGGTCACGTTGATAAGGACTGTAAGGGGTTGTTGAGTTGGCTTTTACCTTGTGAGGACGTATCTCCGGCAGTTCAGTTACAATGGGGAGGCGCCATGCTCCCGAGCCATTGGCGATGTAAGCATCGCTCAGTACGACAACAGGTGTCATGTGTTGCACTGCAATCTGACAGGCTAAATAAGCTGCGTGAAAGCAATCTGTGGGCGATATTGGGGCAATAACCGGCATCGGACTGTCTCCATTGCGCCCGAAGAGCACTTGAAGTAGGTCGCTTTGTTCGGTCTTTGTGGGCAAACCTGTAGAGGGACCACCGCGTGTAACATCAATAATGACGAGTGGAAGTTCGTCCATAACCGCCAGATTTATAGCCTCCGACTTGAGACAGATGCCTGGTCCGGAGGTTGAAGTAACAGCAAGTGAGCCGGCAAAAGAAGCTCCGATAGCCGATGCGCAGGCTGCCAATTCGTCTTCACATTGCATGGTAACGATGCCAAGTGACTTGTGTTTAGACAGCTCAATGAGGATATCTGTGGCGGGAGTAATGGGATAACTGCCGAGAAAGAGCGGCAAGTTGGCTCTTTCTGCTGCAGCAATGAGACCATAAGACAGGGCTTTGTTGCCCGTGATGTCCATGTAGCGGCCCGGCTTTTTGTGAATAGATTCGATGCGATAGGTGGCAGGAACCGACGCATGGGTGTTGTGCCCGTAGTCGTATCCGGCATGAAGTACGTGGATGTTGCAGTCGGCAAGCTGTGGTTTGTCCTTGAACTTATGGGCAATATAGTCAACAACTCTCTTGCGACTGCGGTTGAATAGCCAGCAAACTATGCCCAAAGCAAACATGTTTCTGCATTTAAGAACCGTCTTTGGGGCAATGTCTTCGCCTTTCAAGCAGGCCTTGACCATAGTCGTTATAGGGCAGGCTACCACATGGTCGGCCTTGATTCCGAGTTCTTTGAGATAGTTGTTTGTCTTGAATTCTGCCTTTCGAAGGTCTTCTTCCTTAAACGAATCAATGTTGATGATGATAGTAGCTGTGGGTGAAGCATACTGTATCTGTGTTTTCAAAGCAGCTGCATTCATGGCTACAAGCACGTCACATTTGTCGCCCGGAGTATGTACCTCTTCATCGCCAATCTTTACTTGATAGCCACTGACTCCAGTCAGAGAACCTTGCGGAGCACGTATGTCGGCAGGATAATCCTGTAGAGTTGAAATGCTGTTTCCAGCCGTTGCCGATACCAAGGAGAATATAGTTCCGGCCAATTGCATGCCATCTCCCGAGTCGCCTGAAAAGCGGATGACCACTTGTTTGAGTTCCTTTACTTCAAGTCCTTTCATGGGTGAATAGATAATGTCGTGTCAAATATAGAAGAAGAAAATGGAAAAAGCAAGAAAAAGCGTAAGAAAAGAGAAAAGAAAATGTATTCAGTTCTCTCGTTTTAATAATCATTAACGCCTCTCGAGTCACAATTGTTACCAAAGCAAAGGATATGGATGAGCTAACTTTGCACCACAAATTGAAACATAGATAAACAAAAACATGATGACAGAAAACAAGATGTTCTGTTTCCAATGCCAGGAAACAGCAAAGGGAACAGGGTGTACAATTCAGGGCGTTTGTGGCAAAACAGCTGAAACCAGCCAATGGCAAGACCTGCTGTTGAGCGTAGTTCGTGGAGTAGGAACCATTGACCATTGTCTTAAGAAGGCTGGAAAAGAAAGTTTGCCTGCTGTAGAAGACTTTCTTACGGATGCCCTTTTTACAACGATTACGAATGCCAATTTCGATGATAATGCCATTCTTCGCAAGATAACCGACGGCATTGTGTTGAAGAAACAGTTGGCAGATAAAGCATCAGAAGAAAGTGTTTTACTCCCGGATTGGCCCGAAGTGAAGTGGGGAGGAGATGAAGATGACTTTGAAGCAGAGGGTAAACGCGAGGGTGTTCTGCGCACAGAGAATGCCGATCTGCGTTCTCTGAAGGAACTTACCGTGTTGGGTTTAAAGGGAATGGCAGCTTATTATGAGCATGCTTCACGTCTTGGGGAGCATAGTTCTGCTATCATTGATTTCATGAGTGAAGCGCTTTACACAATCACTGACCCTGATTCAAGCATGGAAACACTGCTCAATTGTGTGCTCACAACAGGCAAATACGGTGTTGATGTCATGGCACTGCTCGATAAAGCCAATACAGAAGTCTATGGAAATCCAGAGCTTACGAAGGTCAATATCGGTGTAGGCAAGAACCCTGGCATACTTATCAGCGGTCACGATCTTAAGGATATAGAAGATCTTTTGAAGCAAACCGAGGGCACAGGCATTGATGTTTATACCCACGGTGAAATGCTTCCAGCCCATTACTACCCACAGTTGAAGAAGTATAAGCATCTTGTAGGCAACTACGGTAATGCCTGGTGGAAGCAGAAGGAAGAGTTTGAGACGTTCAACGGCCCTATCGTTTTCACGACCAACTGTATCGTTCCCCCTTCTCCAAAAGCCAGTTATAAGGACCGTGTCTTTACGACTAATGCTGCCGGTTACCCCGGATGGAAACATGTTGAGGCTGGAGCTGACGGACATAAAGACTTCTCTGAGGTGATAGCCTTGGCCAAAACGTGTCAGGCTCCGACTGAAATTGAACACGGAGAAATAGTGGGTGGCTTCGCACATGCACAGGTCTTTGCCCTTGCCGACAAAGTAGTTGAGGCCGTAAAGAGCGGTGCAATCCGTAAGTTTGTAGTCATGAGTGGTTGCGACGGACGTATGAAGAGCCGCAATTATTACGAAGAATTCGCTGCAAGATTACCGAAAGACGTTGTTATCTTGACGAGTGGCTGCGCGAAATTCAAGTATAATAAGCTCGATCTTGGCGCCATAAACGGCATTCCCCGCGTGCTTGATGCAGGCCAATGTAACGATTCTTATTCCTGGGCTGTAGTCGCTTTGAAGCTTAAAGAGATATTCGGAGCCAACGATATCAACGAACTTCCTATTGCTTTCAACATCGCTTGGTATGAGCAGAAAGCCGTTATCGTGCTGCTGGCACTGTTGTCTTTAGGCGTGAAGAATATCCACATAGGCCCTACACTGCCTGCATTCGTGTCGGAAGGTGTGCTGAAAGTCCTTGTAGAAAACTTCGGGTTAGGAGGTATCACTACCGTAGATGAAGACATGAAACGCATGATTGGCTAAGTTTTGTCATACACTATACATCAAAAACCGCATCGAGTAATCTTCCCGATGCGGTTTTCTTTTTAGGTAAAATGCCGGAAAACAAATCTTTTCCCTCTTTTACTTTCTTGACTTTTTCCCTTTCTATGCTCCGTGGAACAGGTATTCATTCTGTGTGTCGAAAGTCATTTGAGTGAATAGTTCATTGAGCAGATGGTCGGCCACATCAAGCGCGCGATGAAGCAATCGGTCTGAGAATTGCTGCAACATCGTGTTAGCTCGCTGCGGATTGTCTTTGTAAACAACGAGATACTGGGCTTCGAAATCATGTTGCAAGCGGTCATTTTCAATCTCCAACTGTGCATAACGGTCTTTGATGATTGGTGCATAAGCGTTGTAATTGACCATTCCTAAGGTCATCACCTTACGGAACTTCCAGTATGCCGACTCATGATCAGCTTTCCCTCTACCGCGGGTATAGGCTTCAGGAACACGCTTTACGCCTTGATAGAGCGGTAGAAATACGCCTAAATCTGCCATGCCGAGAGCCACATAAGTGATGTGTCCGATGCTCTGTGGAAGGTTTGGACGCACTTGAATGATGTGTGTCTGTGTCGTGCGGAAGATAGAAACCGGCCGATAAGGTTCCTTGCCGTTGTTGTGCAAGTAGGGGTCATGTGCGGTGCCATCATAGTGAAAGCGGAAAGCTTTACGCAATGTTTGAAGACTTATTTTCTCGTCAGCTTTGGCGAAAACGGGGAACGTATTGCGGCTCACATCGTTCTTGACAGAGGGCGAAAGCAGTTTCTGAATGCCCCACACACGGGGGTAGTTATACGTGAAATCATCACGATCGGCATCCTTACAGTCGTGTGAATAGGCTTCATGGAAATCGAACTTGCCTTGCTTCGAGTCGTAAAGTCCGTTCTTTTCAGCAAAGGAAATCAAGTCATCTGAAGCCAAATAGTTTTCTTTGTCGTTAGGATCAAAGTCGCGGAAACGGCTTTGATTGCCTGTAACGAAATATTGGTCGCGAGGCATTTTGCAAGCAAGCCAACGATGACCGCATGCGTTTTCAAGATACCAAATCTCGTTATCATCAATGAAACCGATACCGAAACCCTCGGCCGAACCATATTCTTCAATCAGTTTCCCAAGGCGTTCCACACCTTCACGTGCTGTGTGAATGTAAGGCAAGACGATGTTATACGTGCAGTTTTCTGCCAGTCCATCTTTCACATAAGGGTCGTATTCAAGTGCCTTTTGGCTGCTGAAGATCGTCTCTGTTGAACTCATTCCCACGCCAACTGTATTGAAACCGGCACTTCCCCATTCGCCCGGGAACTGGTAATCCGGCAGAGCTGTGTAGCCCAGAGCAGTCTTGGGAAGTGGGCATCTGAAGCCACTGTCCTTGGCTACAAACTCAGTTGGCCCGTCAGTTGTATTTTCATGAAACTCATAGTTGATAGCCATCATCGCATCAAAATCGCTCGAACGGCACAGATAACGTGAGCCGTCAGTGCTCATCTGGTCGCCGACAATGATGGTTGTACACTCTGATGACAACGTTGTTTTCCTGATATTCTTTTCTTTCTTCATGTTCATTGATTTATGTAATATTGTTTATATTGTCAGACTTTGCAGCTGTTCGGGCAGTTGAAGTGAATCGCATGTGAAGTGTTCCAACAGCTCTTTTCCATCCTTGGTGATAGCAAAGCGCATGCAACGCTTGTCTTCTTTACATGTCTTTCGCTTGATAAGATTTCGGTTTTCCAAAGAGGCAATCACCTTTGATGCGTTTGACGGCGTGAGTTGCAGCTCGTCGGCAAGCTCTCCCGAACTGATGTTCTCATGCTCTGCAACGATACATAGCAGCATGGCATCATTCATATTCAAGTGTAGCTGCCTTTGAAGTTGAGCTTCAAAAGCAGCTATATTACGGTAAATGTCTCTGATTTTACAAATACATTCCCTGTCCATCAGCATTCATTTTTTATTTGAGCAATGTGCTTTTAATTGCATCTTCCAACTGTTGGCGGTTCATTGCACCCACCTGCATGTTGGGTTTCCCGGTCTTTGGCACAAAGAGAAGCGTTGGAATACTACGTACACCGAAGAGGGCTGCAAGTTCTTCCTGTTTGTCAACATCAACCTTATAGAAATCTACTTTGCCGTCATATACGCCTGCAAGTTCGTCTATCACCGGGGCCGTTGCCTTGCAGGGACCACACCAGGTGGCATAGAAATCAATCACCGCAGGACGTTCACCTTCGAACACCCACTCATTAGGATGCTTCTCATAGTCCATCACTTGCTTCTTAAATACATCTGCTGTTAGCTCTGTTACTTTCATCTTTTTCTCCTTTACTTGTTTTTGATTATTTTGCTTTGTCTCTGTAGGCGTCTTGCCACTCTTGTTTTGTGAGCATGCACTCAGGCCGATTGTAGCAGCCAAGGCCATGAAGATTATCTTTCTTTTCATATTTCCTCATTAGGGGTGAATACTTGTTTTACTTTTGTTTCCATTGGAAAACATTGCAAATATAGAGATTAATTTCCGAATAAACAAATTTCCATTGGAAAATAAATACTATTTAACTAAATGGCCCTTTGTTTTAAGTTGTGCGCTGTTGACAATGGAATTGTTCACCTTATTATATTAATATGGGTGCTTTGCAAAGCCACATTGAATCATATCAACAATGTATTCTCCATGCAAGAGAAAACAAGATACAATTATTTACAAATTGCTTCATGAGATTTGCACAGTTTTCTTGAAAGTCAATCTCGCTCTGAAAACGCGAGTTTTCAGGCTGTTTTGTAAAATGTTGTAAGTCAGGTGATTATGGAGATAAAGCCGTTTTAATGCTTCTCTTTACATGAAAAAACGAAGTGATTTGCACCATTTCAGTGGCTCATTCAAGTCATTTTACGTGCTGATTTGATGCAAATAGCGATGCTTAATGACGCAAGTTACAATGTAATGGGCTGCAAATGAGCACGCCAAAACCATGAAAAGGGGCTGCATCATCGTGGAAGAAAGCATTTCTGTTTCTATTTGGAAAGGAAAAAAGAACGGTTTTATTGCGAAGTTTCCTGACATTGTTTTTCCAAACATTCAGTGTTTCTTGCCAGACTTTCTGCGGGGAGATATAACATAGGGAAGACTTTCAAGAGCGTCTTCCCTATGTTAAGTTCAATGTCTTCTAAAGGTTAAGGCAGATTCGGTTTGCATTTAATTTGCAAATAGGTTGCCTGTAACTGTATCGTTTCAGTGGTTGTTTAGAACACGTAAACCAAGCTGACATCCATCACACCACGGTCAATATCAGAAACAAACTGATAGTAGGTTTCGGCATTGAAATGCAGGTTGGGGGCGATATTTAACTGTACACCGCCTCCAAGATTAAGGCCGGCTTTGGTTGAACTGACGCTCGCGCCGGGGCCGTCATAGTCAGCTCCGACGATAGTCATACCGCCGAGAGGATATACTTTGAACCGATTGGTGATGTGAAAGAGGTAATGTAAGTTCATGTTTACATCCCATGCACTGACTTTGTTGTCGCTCTTCGGATAGAAATTAGCAGTGAACTCCGGTCTGAAATGATTGTCGATGTTGTATCGTGCAATTGCTCCGAAGCCCAAGTGAGGCTGTTCGGTGGCGTAATTCAACCTTGCACCCAGCTCAATAGTCTTGGCTTGAGCAAACGCTCCAACGCTTATCAGCATGAGCGTCAACGTGAATAATAGTTTCTTCATGTTGCTTTCTGTTATGTAATTTATTATTGATGATGCACTTTCCACTTTGTTGTTTGAACGCGGACCTGTGCTTTTTTATAACTCTCTTTTACGTTTCCTTTGTTTTTGTCTATGCGTTATACGCCGTTATCCATAAGGTCTTACGCTGCAAATATAGGCATTTTCTTTAGTTCTTAGGAAGATATGTAGGTTAAAAAGCGTTATCAAAGAGGCGTTTGTCCATGCTGATTTCTTCACAAAAGGCCTTGCTGCAAGGAATGCGCAAGGCCTTTCTGACGATTTGTTTTATCGGTGTTATCTTCTCTTTGATGTTTATCTTACAATCCTTTTGCAAGCTTTCACGCTCCCATCGGCAAAGGCTTGCACAACGACTACCATGCCTTGAGTCTGCGCATTGCATGCTGTCCCGTCGGGACGAAAGTAGTTGGTACGGACGACTTCTTTGTCATTGACTGACAGGTTGCGCAGATTGGTGGTGACAGATGATGAAGTTGGTTCACTGAAACCACCCATGGCGTTGGCTGTCCGCACAGAATAGATAGCCCCGTTCGCTACATCTTTGAGCGTATATTGCAGTGATTGGGTGATTGTGAGGAGTTCATTGTCTTTGAAAACAGCATACCATGGGTTGGGTGTTACCGTTGAAGAAGCTGTCCACGACAGTGTTTTCCCATTCAATTTCACATCAGGTGAGGTCGCCTGTGCAGTCAGGTCGGCCGGTTGCCAGTCGGGAAACACCTTGTCAAGTGTGAACAATGCAGCCGAATCAGCACTCATTGTAGTGTTGTAAGTGTAGTTCCCTGTGCTGTGAGTGAAGGTTACAACATTCTTCTGTGGTGTCAGAATGTTATCTTGTTCATCTTTAGAGGCGTACTCCTTGAACTGATAAGCGGCAATGTTCATGCCGTTGAGCGTGAAGCGTTTGATGCTGTTGCCTTCATTGAGGGGCTGTTCATTCATCGTTGTTCCTATCCAGGCAAGTTTCGATTTGCCTCCCCAGCTGCGGCCAAGTGAGTAGCCTTCTCTGTTCAGATTGGTGATTTTGCAGTCGCGCATCACGTAGCCAAAATGGTTGTTTTCATCAGGGTAGGGGGCTGCGATGACGTCGGTTCCGCCATTGTTCAGGCTGCGTGGTTCGTTCACGAAGTTCACTTTATTAAAGAAAACATCGCCACTTCCGCAGACATAATCCACAGTTCCGTGAATCTCTCCACCCTCGAAGTAATACTGTCTGTTGCCATTGCTGTAATAAGTATCCTGATATGAGCGCAGATTTACATGTTTGCAAATGGTGCGGTTTCCTTTGTCTTGAATGGTGACAGCACGTCCGGCTGCACCGCTGCTATAGTAGTCAAGTGCATTCTCTATGGTCAGATCCTGAAAGTAAGTGTTGTTTCCCGTGATGAGAAATGTGGCAGTTGTGGCAATGCCTTCATTGGCGACGCACGGTTTGTTACGGATGATCGTCTTTTCAGCACTGGCACCTATGAGCGAAATGTTATTGCCGTTGATAGGTGTAAGCACCGTTTCGCCGAGGTCATAAACCCCATCTGGAATGAAAATCTTAGTGCGGTGACTGCCTGCTTTAGCATTGGCAATGAGTAAAGTATTCAGCAAACTTGCTGCATCTCCGGCCTTAACGACATAATATCCCGCCTCATTCTGTACGACAGGATTGGTCTTGGTGTTTGCAATAGTGATAGCATGGAGGTAGACGTTATTGTCAAAACACAGATGAAGTATATCTGCATTGCCTTGATATTCATAGCTGATGACAGCACCGTCTGTGGCAGCTTTTGCCGGCAGTGATGCCAATTGCTTTCCTTTACTGTCTTTAATGATGAGATTACCCGATGAATAAATGCAGCCTTTCAGAAAGATATAAGCATCTCCACCCACTAATAATTCAACATCATCTGATGCTCCAAAGGCCCAACCATGCTGCCCGTCATGATGCTTTGCAGGGCCTTTGCTGTTGAAAGCTTCGTGATCTTCATCGTAGAAATAGCTGTCGGTGAGGTCAAAGGTGTATCGTTTGCTGGTGCTTTGAACTTCTTTTTCCGTGGCAACAGCATAGAGCGCAGTGTTTGAACTAACCTTGTCATTTATGCTCATCTTACGGTTGTGAGCGCCTGATGCAGCAGCAAACCAACCACGAAACACCTTTCCTTTGCCCACGGTTACATTTGAAGCATGATATGAAAAGGCTGTGATAGGGGCATCTTTCTCTATCTGTTGTTTCCCAATAACACTGCCGTCGGTGTTGTAATAAGTAAGCGTGATGTTTGATTTCCAGATAAAATCAACCACATAGTTCATGTTCTTACCCTCCGCGCTGACCTTTATTGTGACGCGACATCCCTTGTCTGTTGTTGCATAGGCAATATGTTCTATCGTGCCGTTCTCGGCAATAACATCGGTCAGCGGATTGCTTTCGCCAATCATGGACTGCGTTTTCGAGAGTTCAATCGTGGCTCTTTGGCTGCCGTCGGCTTGCTCTTTGAACAGTGTAGCAGCCTGATATACCTTGCCGTTGGCTTTGAACGATGCCAGAACTGGCGTCGAACTCTGATCTACTTTGCCATACATAGCGAGTTCAAAGAGATAGGCATTCTGATTTGTCGTGAGGTTGGTGAAGCGCAAACAACAATTGGTTTTGTTCACCTCTACATCTACATCGGCACCTGATGAAGGGTTGGCTTCACTGCTGCTCAGCGTGACCCAATCCTTGTCTCCGTTACTTTTTGCTTCGAGTTTCCAGCCACGTTTGCTTCCCGTTGCACCGTGTTTGAAATGCACTTTCGTGATGTTTTTCAATGCAGAAGTGGTCACCATAGGCGTCGGAGTCTTTGAAGCCATGAGATAACCACCTGTCCATTTCGGGAATTTAGCAGTGTTCTTGTTGGTCGAACTGACCTCTGTATCAATGAGAGTGAAGTTTAATTCCTCATGACTATAACGTGTCTGGAGGCTTACTGTGCTTGCCGTCGCAGAGGCTTTAGCACTCGTCCAGTCAGAAAAATCAGTTGAATAGAGTGTCTTTTCAACGCCGACAATCGGCCCGGAAGGGTCTTTTGGATCGACAAGTTTCACCGTTCTACCATTGTAGTAGTCAAGTCCCGCAGCCTTATTGCAGGCAGGATAATATTCATCGACGCTCGTTTCGGCATCTTGGTTCTCCCTTTTCACAAGGTCTTCTACCAAGCTGTTGGCATAGACTTCAAGGTTGGTGTAATAGCCTTTCGGGTCAAGCGAGCTTGTAAGGGCATCGGTAGCATCGTTCGGATTGAGTTCGTTTGCCTGCTCCCAAGCATCGGGCAGCCCGTCATTGTCACGGTCGAAGTCGGCCGATCGCTTACCTGTTGGGAAGTTTTTCTCCGTGTAACCGTCAACATCTTTCACGACATCTATAATGCCGGGTCTGCCTGTTTTGCTGCCTGTATAAGTAGCCGTTCCATGGTTAGCCTCCTGATTATACCGCACGTCTACCGTGTCGCGAAAGAGCGAAGCGCCTGCAAAGGCCAGCACTTTCTCATAGGCTTTCGTGGCTTTGTGCGTGGTGACAGCGCCTGTCGCAATAGGTGTTGTCAGCTTGATGGCAGCATATGGTTTCCCATTATAGGTTTTGTGGGCAACGTCTTGATAGTAGTTGCCGGCATCGAGCGTGTAGGGTTGCGCGTCAATCGTCTGCACCCCATTGTCAAAAGCGACGCCTTTCCAGTCATAATCCTGTGCTTGTGGGCCTGCTGCTTCAATGTAATTTCCCTGAATGAAGTAACGGCTTGTCATGCCAATCATATCGCCTTCGGTTGAATTTCCATTAGAACCGACGCTGATTTCGGTTACTCTTTTCGTGTTTTTTGTAGCAGGGCCGGCCTTATAATAGTTGTTGATGATGTTGATTTGACCGCCACCTGGCCCACCATAACAGCCATTTCCGTTTCCCCAGTTATAGAGAACGCAGTTGCGAAAGTCTACATTTTCAGCCATCACTGTATTGCTCCAGCGATGTGAAGCATATTGAAGATTATCCGTATATCCGTTCCAACGGTAGCGTGCTCCATTGAAACGAGGTGCCCGGTTGTCTACACTTCCTATATAATTATGGTGGAAACTGGCCAACTTTCCGCCCCAGATGCCGCCGTAACCATGCGCTCCCTTGTCATGTCCGGCATTGGTCAAAGCCTCGCCGAGCATGCACCATTGCATCGTGAAGTTATTGTTGTCGTAGAATGAAGCGAGCTCGTCAATGCTCCAACTCATCGAGCAATGGTCGATGATGACGCCCGTGAGGTGGTTGTTCCAAATGGCATCGGCACCGTCGTTCACGTCCCGTTCCTGTCCACGGCGAAAGCGAATGAAGCGTATGATGTTGTTTGAACCCGGGCGAACGGTATAATATCGGATTGTAATTCCAGGGTAGGGGGCTGTCTGTCCGAGGATAGTTGTGTTCTGACCGATGTTGAGATCGGAGGCCAAAGGAATGACTCCGCCCACATCAAAGACTATGGTTTTCTTCTTGTTTCCGCTTACTGCGGCACGAAGTGAACCCGTTCCGGCATTGTTGAGATTAGTAACATGGATGATTTCTCCGCCTCGACCACCCGTAACATAACGTCCGTGGCCTTCTGCTCCGGGGAAAGCGGGAGCCTGTGCCCATGCTGTTTGCAGGCCGAAAGCACTGAACATGCAGAGCATCATCACACTCAAACAGTTTTTGATTTTCATCATTTTATAAGGTATAGTTTGGTAGATTGTTGCTGCAAATATACATCTTTATCAGCATATCAGCGAGGAAAAACGGTGTCAATCTATGCCTTTTTCTACGTAAACGTTTGCGAATTCAGTTCCCTGTGATTGCGTTTTGCATTCCTGCATCATCGATAATACAGCAGAATGTAATTTGAGTTACACGCTGTTTTTGTAAAGTTTGTTATCCGATTTTTAACACATGATGACTCCACCAAATAGAAAAAGAAAGACGGTTTCATTGTGTTTGCAAAGCCATTTGGTAAATTTTATGACTCCATTTTCATCCACTTAGTCTGCAATTCCGGTCATCTTATGCCGTGATTTGATGCAGAACACACTGCTTCTAAAGTCAGATGACGCTGTAACTTGATGCAGATTGCAACGTAATTTGACGCAAATCACGCGCATTTTTGACATCAATAAATGATTTGAAAAGTATCAAATCACACAACTGTTTGATAGTCAACAGTTTATTAAAAGTCCTCAAAACTCGCGTATTTGGAACGAGGTTGCGTTTTATTTCAAATACGTTGGCCCTGCGAAAGCAATTGTAAACATCCTTGAAAAGGATTAACATATTATTCGCTTGCAGGGAGGTTGAATTCTCTTCTGACAGAAAATATGAAAAAAACGACATGCTGCAAGGTTGCAGTATGCCGTTTCTTTATGCTTTATTTCTCTCTCCTTATTCGGGAAGACTGATTGCCTCATTAGGGCAAACATCAGCACATGTGCCACATTCTGTGCAAGCTTCAGGGTTGATTGAGTAGATATCACCTTCTGAAATTGCGCCTGCCGGACACTCATCAATACATGTACCGCATGCGATGCAGTCGTTACCAATTACGTAAGCCATAATACTTTAAATTATAATTTCATAATGTTTTTGTAAACTCGACTAAGCAAATGAACTCAGTTTTCACGTTGCAAAGATATATATTATATTTGAGAATACCTACTTTTAGGTATGATTTTTTTCGTTCTTTTATGCTTTTTCTTGTTCCATGTCATGCAATATAGTGCCTCATGGAGCGTTTATCGAATAGCATGAAGATAAAAAGACGGAGTATATTCCTCGTGATGTTGGCCTTCAACTTGGCTGCCACGGCCCAGCAACGGACGGTGCAGAACCGCCCGTATACAGACTTACGGCCCTTTCATTTCGGTATTTCTGTGGGCACACATGCCCAGGATCTGGAGTTTGTTAATCGGGGAGAGCAGACGGTTGTGGCCGAAGACGGCACATCAAGCAAGCAGACCATAACCACTGACCAAGACCGTTGGGACATGGGTTTCAACGTGGGGGTGCTCGGTGAGATGCGTCTTTCGGAGCATTTTCAACTGCGTGTTGCACCGACCATGTATTTCGGTTCACGCCATATTGTGTTGCTGAACCATAGTGTGGTGGGGCCAAATGGCAGTCTGATGGAGCAGCGACAGAACTTGAAGTCGGTATATATTGCAACACCAATTGATTTGATTTTTGCAGCACCTCGCTTCAACAACCACCGTCCTTACATCATGGCGGGACTGACTCCTGCCATTAATCTCAGTGGAAAAAGCAATGATTTTGTGAAACTGAAACGTTATGATGCGTTTGCAGAAGTAGGACTTGGTTGTGATTTCTACCTGCCGTTTTTCAAGATAAGACCAGAGTTGAAGTTTATGTATAGCCTTCTAAACAGTCTTGATACAAAGCATATCGAGCGTATGGAAGATAAAGCTATGCTTCCATACGCCCGTTCTGTGAGTGAAACGCATTCTAAAATGATTGTTCTTACTTTCTACTTCGAGTAAGATCGAGTTTGAGTTTACCCACGTAAATGGCATTCTTGCCCTCGTGATCTACGGGAACTTCGTGTCCGTCTAAGTCTTTCACATAGTGTAATTCCTTGAAGAAAGTGTGTGAATGACCGCCGAGAACGATGTCAATTCCTCTTGAATTGGCAATTACCATCTGGTCACCCATGCCCTTTTCTTCCCATCCAAGGTGAGAAATGCAAATGACAAGATCGCACTTCTCCTTACCACGAAGCTGTTTAACCATGTCGTTAGCCACGCTCACGGGATTGAGATATTTGATAGTTCCATAGTTCTTGGTAGCCACAAGGCCTTCCAATTGCGGGTCAAGGGCAAAGACTCCGATTTTTATTCCCTTGCGTTTCAGCACGATATATGGCTTGACAAGGCCTTCAAGTGCAGTGCCTCGGAAGTCGTAGTTGGAACAGATGATAGGGAAGTTTGCCTTCTTGAAGAGGCGAACCATATTGTCGAGACCGTAGTCGAACTCGTGGTTTCCAATGGTTCCTGCATCATAATGCATCCTATTCATCAGTCCGATTTCGACGTCCCCCTTGAATAATGTATAATAAGGTGAGCCTTGTGAGAAGTCACCGCTATCGAAAAGCAACAGCTCCGGCTCCTTTTTGCGCTCTTCTTCAAGCATAGATATACGGCGAATGAAGCCTGCACGACCGGCAAAGAGCGTGTCGGCAAGGTTCTCATTCAATGGAAGTATGCAGCTATGGGTATCGCTGGTGTGGAGTATTGTGAGTTGTTTCTGGGCATAAGCTGTTGTGGATGCGCATGCAAGCAGCAGGCAACAAACGGCTAATTTGAGCGTTCTCAGCCTTTTTGTATATTGAAATCTTTTCATAGTCTGTGTTTTGATAAATGGTTATTTCACTACGATGCGACCTTCTATCTCGCGACTTACGGGCTTATTTTGAGCCTTCTGTTCGCGGAAATAGTTCATAATGATGAAGCGAACATTGTTTTCCTGCGTCTGTGGAGACACTACATCGGTGCCCGACTTGAATGCCTCGAGCTTGTCATTGCCTTGCGCTAAATAGTCAAGTGTAGCCACACGATAGGATTTGTTGTCGTCAATGGGCATGCCGTTGAGCTTGCAATCCATGAGTTTATGGTCTTTGCTGATCACTAAATTGACGCCATGACTGACGGCTTCACCGCCTGTTGCAGCAATCTGTGCAAAGAGTTCACGAACCTTTTCGCCTGTCAGTGTGAGGAAACAAATTTTATTTTCGAATGGTGCAACATCTACAACATCACCGTAAGTAACCTTACCTTTGGCAAAGGCTGCACGTATTCCGCCCATGTTATAAACGGCAAAATCCACTTTCTCATGATAGCTTTTGCCACCCCATTGCAGGATATCGGCAAGCAGATTAGACAGTTTACTCTCGGGTTTTCGGGCTGCCATATACTCTGTAACCTCACCAACTACGGGACTCATGATGCTGTCTACCTGGTGTTTATAAGGCGCAAGGAACGCTTGTGCATCATGGTTTGGATGGGCATCGTACTTATTATTGATAAGAATACGACTGTAACTGACGGCTGTAAGCTCATAATGTGGCTTGCAAGAAGCCAATGCAAATAAAGCCGGAGCCATTAATAAAACGACTGATTTCTTGTACATACATTTGTAATTAGTTGTTACAAAGGTAGTTATTTTGAGTGGAAAAAAGAAGAAATAGTGTTAAAAACAAGAGAAAACCGATGCTGCAAGTGTTGCAATTACTGTTTTTTTTGTAACTTTGCACCGCTTTTCGGCGTAACCGCTGGCAGCAGAAGAGTTGCTTTGCCATGTTGCGTTGGGCGCAAACAAAATTTAATTTCAAACAAAAAATGGATTTAATTAAAGTTGCTGAAGAAGCATTTGCAACCGGTAAGCAGTTCCCTTCATTCGGTCCCGGCGACACTATTACAGTGGGTTACAAGATTGTCGAGGGTACCAAAGAGCGTGTTCAGCTCTATCGTGGCGTAGTAATCAAAATCTCTGGTCATGGTGACAAGAAGCGCTTTACGGTTCGCAAGATGTCAGGTACTATAGGTGTAGAGCGTATCTTTCCTATCGAATCACCGAACATCAACTCTATCGAAGTGAACAAGCGTGGTAAGGTTCGTCGTGCTAAGTTGTACTATCTCCGTGGTCTTACAGGTAAGAAGGCCCGTATTGCAGAGAAGAGAACCAACACGACAACAGCTCAGTAATCTGCTGTTTCTTCGCAAAGAAATAAAAGAGGTTATGCTCCTTACGGTGCATAACCTCTTTTTCTTTAGTACGCTTTAGAAGCATTTATATCATAACATGAATTTTATGAGTTACTATGGACTGTTGAGTGAATTGTCCATTCATAAAAATCAATGTTCAAACTTCAATGTTCAAAGCTTTTCATCTTCCTTTTTCCCCTCATCCATAAACGTTGCTTTCAGACTTTCCCAATCTTGAAATCCGGCGAAAAGAGACAGTCGGTCGAGCGTTTGTCTTGATGGTTTTTCGACTTCCAAGAGGTAGTTCCAAAGCTTTCTCAACGAAGATGGGGTAAGATTGACGTGGTAGTGAGAAAAGAATTTGGATATTTTTTCAAAGTCATTTCCTGTCCTTGCTTTCTCAATAAGCTTTGAGCCAGCCTCTTTCTGCAAAGAAATCATTTTCCGTTTCATAACATACCTGGAAATAAAATACTTGTGCTGCAAAGGTAATCATTATTTTTTTATTATCTTTGCAATTAGTTTAATTTACTCTCAAAATGAAAGAATTAGCTTTAAAGTATGGTTGCAACCCCAACCAGAAGCCTTCCAGAATTTACATGGAAGACGGCAATTTACCCATCGAAGTAGTCAACGGACGCCCCGGTTACATCAATCTTCTTGATGCACTCAACAGCTGGCAGCTCGTGAAAGAACTGAAAGCCGCTACCGGGATGCCTGCTGCAGCAAGTTTCAAACATGTTTCTCCGGCCGGTGCTGCTATCGGATTGCCACTCAGTGACACGCTGAAGAAAATCTATTTTGTCGATGATGTGAAGCTTCCTCTTTCTCCACTTGCATGCGCATATGCCCGTGCCCGCGGTGCCGATCGCATGTGTTCGTATGGTGATTTCGTTGCTTTGAGTGACGTTTGTGACGCTGCAACAGCCACATTGTTAAAGAGAGAGGTCAGCGATGGAGTTATTGCACCGGGCTTTACACCCGAAGCTATCGAGATTTTGAAAGACAAACGAAAGGGTACCTACAATGTCATTAAGATTGATCCCGACTATATTCCCGCGCCGATTGAACGCAAACAGGTGTTTGGTGTGACTTTCGAACAGGGACGCAATGAGGTGAAACTTGATGACCCTTCGCTGTTTGAGAACATTCCAACACAAAGCAAAACATTCACCGATGAGGCTAAACGCGACCTGATTATCGCCCTCATCACGTTGAAATATACCCAGAGCAACTCCGTTTGTTACGTCAAAGACGGACAAGCTATCGGTATCGGTGCAGGCCAACAGAGCCGTATTCACTGCACGCGTTTAGCTGGGAACAAGGCTGATACATGGTGGTTGAGGCAGTGTCCGAAAGTGATGAACCTGCCTTTCAAGCCTGGAATACATCGTGCCGACCGTGATAATACGATTGATGTTTATATCAGTGAAGACCATGACGACGTGTTGCGTGACGGTGTCTGGCAGCAGTTCTTTACAGAGAAGCCAGCAGTCCTGACGATGGAAGAAAAGAAAGAATGGATTGCCAAAAACACGAATGTAGCGCTCGGAAGCGATGCTTTCTTCCCCTTTGGCGACAACATTGAGCGTGCACATAAGAGCGGTGTGCAGTATATTGCACAAGCCGGTGGCTCCATTCGTGACGATAATGTCATTGAAACCTGCGACAAATACGGCATTACAATGGCCTTTACGGGGGTGAGATTATTCCACCATTAATTGTTTATTTTAAGCTTTGGAGTTTGAACATTGAACTTTATGATAGCTTCTGCATATCCAAAACATATCATGACGTTCAAGTTTCAATGTTCAAACTTCAAAGTCATTAATCTTCAAACTTCAATATTCAAAGTATTAAGATGACGGATGATTTTCAGAGTATATTAGAGAATGGCATCAGTTTCAAAGGCTCTTCGGGCCCTAAGAAAACGGATGATAAGGTGAAAACTAAAGCCAAAAAGAAAAAGTATGTGACGGGAGCGCATGGTTCGGGAAGTGCCCGTCAGAAGGCAAAGTATCGGGAACAGCGCGCCAACAGAAAGTCGCAGAAGAGATAAGAAAAGTCTTTCTGTGGGGTTTTCATGCACAGAAGCGTCTGCTTTTTCTGTAAAGATTTCTATCCGTTTTTAACACTTCGGAGCATCACCAAATAGAAAAAGAAAAGCAAGAAAACGGACATTATTTTTTAATTTCAAGGTTTTCCGGATGCAATTCCATTTATGCAGCGGTGTAATTTGACGCAGATTGCATGGCTGTTTGAGTCAGAATGCATGATCATCTGATGCAAGTTGTGGTGTGATTCAATGCAAATTACAGAATTTCTCAGCGTGATTTTGTTTCATGATTTGGCTGTAGTTTTATAACATCTTGATAGTCAATATATTATAAAGTGCCAGAAAACAGCGTATATTTGGAAAGAGGAAGACTTTCATTTCAAATTCACTATTCTTGCAAAGTGATTTGTAAACTTCCTTGATGAGATTTAACACATCATTCGCTTGTTGGCTAAATGGCGTGAAATCTGACAGGCTTCATGGTTTATGTAAAAGGAAAATACGTGATATCACTGCTGAATTCGGTTGATGAAAACAAAGGTTTCGTTTTGTCAGAAAGTATTTATGAGGTTGTGTCTGCTTCTCAATGGAGGTATAAATCTACTCTGATTTCATGTGTTTTCATCTTCAAGAAGAGAGAAAAGAAAAAGGCTCTGTCTTGCAGAGCCTCTTATTATATAAATAGGTATGATGCTTTCGTTCGCGAAAGTCCTTATAGACGATATCGTTAAATAGCTTATTTGTTGGCGTAATAGTTGCGTTCTGACTTGACAGCGCCATTCTTCGCGAGTGTCAAAGTCACTTGTTGAAGTGACTTGTTGGTGTGGTCAAAGAGCACGGCGGGATTGAGTCGGCGTCCTTGGAAGAATACTTCGAAGTGCAGATGCTCGGTAGTTGCGCGTCCCGTTCGGCCTGTCAAGCCAATCACTTGCCCTGCTTTCACCTTGTCACCCACCTTGACAAAGTTCTTCGATTGGTGGCTGTAGAGAGTCTCAAAGCCATAGCGATGCTTGATGCGTATGCAGTTCCCATAGCCTGCAAAGGGGCAACTTTTGACGACAATGCCGTCAAATGCTGCGACTATTCGGTCGTTGGGCTTGGTCTTAATGTCTACACCCGAGTGACGACGTGGGCCTCCAAAGGGGCTGATGACATGACTTCCCGGCAGCGGATATGCCCAGCGTTCTTTCTCAATATTGGAGAGATTGAGTTTGAAAGTGTTGGCATTTTCAAATGGATTTTCAGGGTCTATATCTTCGTTTTTGCCTTTCTTTTTGCTCCCGTTGGCATCATTTGCGCCCTTCACGGCTACGTCGACAAAGCGTCCGTTCTTTGTACACAGCAAAGTTTTCTTGCGGAGTTTGTGGCTTTGCAGTTTGATAATGATCTCCGGAGTGATGCGTCCGCCATTCACCATAATGGCAAATTTACAGTAGGTTTTCCCTCCTTCACTGCCCACAATGGCTATAGATTGCCCGGCATTGACCTTTTGTCCCACCTTCACGAGGTTCTGGGCGTTGTTTCCATAGACGGTTTCGAGGCCATTGTTGTGGCGTATGACGATGACATTTCCATAGCCGTTGATATTACGCGAGAGGCGAACAGTGCCGGCAAACATGGCTTTTACGGCATCACCTTCCTTGGTCTTGATTTCCAAAGCCTGTCGATTGTCGATGACTTCAGGCTTTCCAACGGGCAGAGGAAAAGCGTAATCGTCGGCTTTCAGCGTGCTGAGATCAATGCTGATAGTGTTAGAATGGGTGAAGAGTCCTGGCGTAGGAATGCTGATTTGCTGCTGTTCGGCAGGCGTAAATGTATCTTTCGCCGGTGTATAGGCCGATGTGACAAGGGCCAAAAGAATTGTCGAAGCAATATTTGTCAGTCTTGTTTTCATCATTATATGTTATGGGTTAGTAATATCTTTCAATTTAATTTCGCTGCACTTGCAGTCGACATGTTATGCCTGCAGCATGATACCTGTAAATATTCTGCCAGAGTTGAGTCCGAGTCGGCGGGCAGAAAAATAGTCTTCAAAGCGTGTATAAGTGCACACGTTTGTTGCTTGAATGTTCTTGTTTTGCAGTCCGGCATGCAGCAGTTGCAGGCGGTTACAAGCCTTTAAATCAATATGCCACTTGTCTTTATGACAGGAAATGGCACTCATGTCGAAGCCTGCAGCACGGAAAGTCTCATAGACTTCATCGCCCACTTCAAAGGCATCGCATGATATGCCGGGACCGATGACGGCATGAAGGTCGGCAGGTTGTGTGGCAAAAACCTGTTGCATGTGTTGGATGGTGTGCTCAACGATGCGTTTTACCGTGCCTCGCCAACCGGCATGAACCGCAGCAATGGCATCGTGTTTGGCATCGTAGAGGAGCACAGGAATGCAGTCTGCCGTCGACACTCCGATGCAGAGACTGCGCTCCCGGGTCATGATGGCATCGTAGCCTTCTGTTTTTTGTCGGCGTTCTTCTGCGGTCAGATGCCGCCATGTGTTGTCGATGACTATGCCTTTTGCCTCATGCACTTGGTGAGGCATAATGATATGATCAGGTGTAATGCCCAATTCCGTGGCTAAAAGCAGGCGGTTACGCGCAATATCATCAGGGTTGTCGCCACAGAATTCGTTGATATTGAATGCGCCAAAGACACCCTTGCTGACGCCTCCCTGACGGGTAGAGCTGAAAGCACGGACACCTTTTGCAATGCTATATTCGTTTAATTTGGGCCTGATCATTATTCAGTTTCGTCGTCGTATTCAAAGTCTTCCAAGTCTTCTACATCGTCCTCATCAATGAATTCGATGTCATCTTCATCGGCACCTTCAGCCTTGATTTCGTCTGCAAAGATGCTCATGTCCTTGTCACGGTGTACGAGTGTATCCTCAGCCATAATCTCCTGAAGCTTGTTGCTCTCGCTGTTAAGCTCTTTCCAAAGCACATCTTTGAGTTCATTAAGCCCCAAACCTGTGACTGAAGAAATGAAAACAACAGGTAAATCTTGTGGCAAAGTGTCTTTCAACATGTCGATTAATTCGTCATCGAGCAAGTCACTTTTGGTCACGGCCAGCACGCGATGCTTGTCTAACATCTCGGGGTTGAATTGTCGAAGTTCGTTGAGCAGCACCTCATATTCTTTCTTGATGTCGTCTGTGTCGCCTGGAACCATGAACAATAACAAGGAGTTGCGTTCGATATGTCGCAGGAAACGCAGACCAAGTCCCTTGCCTTCACTGGCTCCTTCGATGATACCTGGAATGTCGGCCATGACGAATGACTTGCTGTCGCGATAGCCCACAATGCCCAACGAAGGTTCAAGCGTGGTGAAAGGATAGTTGGCAATCTTTGGTCGGGCACTCGAAAGAGCCGACAACAACGTTGATTTCCCAGCGTTTGGAAAGCCCACAAGTCCGACATCGGCAAGGAGTTTCAACTCCATGATAATGGTCATTTCCTCCATAGGTTCACCGGGTTGAGCATAGCGGGGAGCCTGATTGGTGGCCGAACGAAATTGAAAATTGCCCAAACCTCCGCGTCCTCCTTTCAGCAAGAGCACTTCCTGACCGTCATAAGTGACGTCACATACATACTTACCTGTCTCTGCATTATAGACCACAGTGCCACAAGGCACGTCGATATATGTGTCTTTTCCGTTAGTGCCATGACATTTGTCACGCCCACCGTTACCGCCATGTTCTGCATAAATATGACGCTGATATTTCAAGTGAAGCAGTGTCCAGAAGTTGTGATTTCCCCTGAGATAAATGCTTCCTCCATTTCCTCCGTCGCCTCCATCGGGGCCTCCGTTGGGTTGATACTTTACATGACGCAAGTGCATGGAGCCTCTTCCGCCCTTTCCCGAGCGGCAATAAATCTTTACGTAGTCAACGAAATTGGAGTCCATAATATAGTATATAGTGAGGATTTTCTAATGAAGAATAAGACCTTAAACGGTTTCAAAATTAAAAATTTGAGGCTCGAACTTTAGCTTTCAGGCATCGATAACCTCAAAAGGCTAAAGTTCAAACCTCAATGTTCAAAGTTTACAGCTCGTCAATGACATTGCTGATGCGGGCGAATATGTCGTCAACGGTGCCTAAACCTTCTACATGATGGTGAACACCCTCTTTTTTATACCAATCAATAAGCGGTGCAGTTTGTGTGTGATAGACATTGAGACGTTTCTTGATAGTCTCTTCGTTGTCATCGCTTCTGCCACTCTCTTTACCACGATTGATAAGGCGTGCCATGAGTTCTTCCTCTGGAACAGACAGTTCAATCATTGCTGCAATCTTGTGGCCACGCTCATTGAGCATCTTCTTCAGCGCTTCTGCTTGTGGTGTAGTGCGTGGAAAACCGTCGAAGATAACACCTTTATGCTCTTTACCGAAGCTGTCATAGACACTTGCAAGAATATCAACCATCAGTGCATCGGGTATCAACTGACCATTGTCAATATAGCTTTTGGCGGTCTTGCCAAGCGCTGTTCCATTCTTGATTTCATTACGTAATACGTCGCCGGTAGAGATATGTCCGAAGCCATACTTCCCTATCATCTTGTCGCTTTGAGTGCCTTTTCCTGCACCAGGAGCACCGAAAATTACAATATTCTTCATTCTTTCTTGATGTATATAACGATAAATTGTTCAATCTTTACTTATTTGTCTACAATAGTGTAGATATCTCTGAGCTGACGACCTTGCTGGTCATAGTCGAGTCCATAACCCACAATGAAATCATTGGGAATTTCTATTGCAGCGTATTCTATATCTAATGGCACTTGAAGTTTATCAGGTTTAACGAGCAAAGAGCAAATGTGAATAGACTCCGGATGACGTGTGCCGAGAGTCTCTATCATGCGTTTCATGGTGAAACCTGTATCGACAATGTCTTCTACAATGACGACGGTACGGCCTGTAAGATCTTCATTAAGTCCGATGACTTCCTTGATCTTGCCTGTCGATGTGGTGCCTTGATAAGATGCAAGCTTCACAAATGAGATTTCACATGGAATGGTAATGTTGCGGATTAAGTCGGCCGCAAAGACAAAAGAACCATTCAATACGGCCAGCAGAAGAGGGTTCTTGCCGTCTAAGTCCTTGTTGATTTTCTCGGCAACAGCCTTTACACGCTGCTGGATTTCACTCTCCGGAATAAACGTCTTGAACGTTAAATCCTTGATTTTAACAATACTCATAAGTGCGAATTAAAATAATTTGTAGCAAAATTACTAAAAATATGGGAAACATCCTCTACCGATTAGCATTAATTTTGTATTTTTGCATCACTATACATAGATACATGAAGATATTCAATAGCACTCAAATTCATGAGCTTGACAGATACACTGTAGAGCACGAACCCATTACTTCGCTTGATTTAATGGAGCGTGCAGCCAAGGCTATTGCGCTTACAATCATGCAGAGATGGCCCAAAGAAGCACCTTTTGTGGTTTTCGCCGGCCCGGGAAACAATGGAGGTGATGCTCTGGCTGTGGCTCGATTGTTGGCCGAGGAAGGCTATGTAGTCAGCGTTTTCCTTTTCAATATTCACAATCATCTGTCGGATGATTGTGCAAAAAACAAGCAGCGACTGCTCGACAGCAAGCGAATCAAGGCCTTTAATGAGGTTATCGTCGATTTCGAACCGCCTCGTTTGGATGCTGATACAGTGGTTGTTGACGGCCTTTTCGGTAGCGGTCTCAACAAACCTATAGCGGGTGGGTTCGCTTCTTTGGTCAGATATATCAATCAATGTAAGTGTAAAGTGGTCAGTATAGACCTGCCTTCGGGACTTATGACCGAGGATAATACCTACAATATCCGCCAGAATATCGTGCGGGCCGACCTCACCTTGACCATACAACAGTTGAAATTGAGTATGTTGATGGCTGATTGTCAGCAGTATTTAGGTGAAGTTCGTGTGCTCGACATACGGCTTTCTCCCGATTTTATCGCTGCAACAGACACGCCATACAGCATTCTTGAAGAAAGCGATATACGCAGTAGGCTACGCGAACGCAATGCCTTTGCCCATAAAGGAAATATGGGAACGGCACTGCTGATAGCCGGTTCATATGGCATGGCGGGTGCTGCTGTGTTGGCAACCAAAGCTTGTCTGCGTGCAGGAGTGGGCAAAGTCATCGTTCATACGCCTAAACGCAACTGCAATATCCTGCAAACCAGTGTGCCCGAAGCAGTGTTGCAGATAGACAAGGAAGAAACAATTTTCTCGGAACCAGTGAATACTGAGGACTATGAGGCTGTGGCCATGGGGCCTGGCCTGGGGCAGAATGAAACCTCTGCGATAGCATTGATTGCACAGATTAGGCGCACACAATGCCCTATGGTGCTTGATGCTGATGCGCTGAACATATTGGGTGTGCACCGCGCATGGATGCAACAATTGCCCGAAGGCATTGTCATGACCCCTCATGTGGCCGAGTTCGACCGTCTTGAAGGCACCATGTCGAATGGTTGTTACGACCGTTTGTCAAAGGCAATTGCATTGGCAGAAGGGCTGCATGGCTATATATTGCTCAAAGGTCACTATTCAGCTTTGTGCACACCTGACGGTAAAGTGTATTTCAATCCGACGGGGAATGCAGGCATGGCTACGGCGGGAAGTGGCGATGTACTGACGGGAATTATTGCCGGACTGTTGGCACAAGGCTACAGTCAGGAAGATGCTTCGCTCATCGGTATGTATCTCCATGGGTTGGCAGGCGACTTGGCTGTCCGTGATTTAGGGCAGGAGAGTCTCATTGCCAGCGACCTTATCGAATATCTTCCCAAGGCATTTGCGCGTATCAAAGAATAAAAAACAATCAGAAATATGAGGAAAATCGCAACCCTTTTGCTGGGGAGTATGATGTTTGTTGCACATGCACAGCAACTCGTAGAAGGCAGCACTTACTATCTGCCAAAAACGGTAGTACAGTTCCATATACTCGTTGAAAAAACGGTTTATAAACCGGGTGAGCTTGCTATCTACAGTGGAAAATATCTGAAAATGCACGATGTGGAGACAGAACCCTCTACCTCTTATCGCATCATTAATATGCAGGTAACCTCTGTGGGTATTCCCGACACAACGCAACGGCATGTTGCTGTGATAGACAAAAAGCATAGTATCATCAGCTTGAACCGTGATGATAACGGCGTTCTTCTTGCAGTTAACACCGAAGGAAGCAAGCCCCAACCGGCACAGCCCTTTGTCTCTGCTCCTAAACCTGCCCCCCTCAATGCACACGATTACATGAATGCCGACATTCTTGCTGCCGGTTCAAAACCTAAAATGGCTGAACTCATAGCTTCTGAAATCTATGAAATCCGCGACAGCCGTAACCAGTTGACACGTGGCGAGGCTGATAATATGCCGAAAGATGGCGAGCAATTGCGTATCATGATGGCCAATTTGGATAAGCAGGAGCGTGCTTTGATGCAGACGTTTATCGGCACGACAGAGAAGGATACGACCGAGACGGTCTTGACTTTCATACCCGAAAAGGAGGTGAACCGCCAGCTGTTGTTTCGCTTTTCGAAGAAGTTAGGCTTGGTAGATGTAGATGAATTGGGCGGACGTCCGTTCTATATCAGTGTGGAAGACCTGCACAGTCTGCCCACATTGAGCCTGCCCGATGAGGGAAAGAAGAGCAAGGATGTGAGCGGAATCTATGTGAATTTGCCTGGAAAGATAAGGCTTTCACTGTTTGACGGCACACGACTTTTCGCCAAGAATGAACTCTATGCCGCGCAGTTTGGCCACACGGAAGCACTCAGTGGCGAGCTTTTCGGCAAGAAAATGACTACGAAAATCGTGCTTGATCCTGTCACCGGAAATGCCCGAAAACTTGAGGTTGTTCCTTTGCAGTAGGCATTTGGTTGGCATTTGAAGCAGAACAATATCACCGTATGCAGGTTTTCTGCATGCGGTTTTCTATGTATTTAGGATCTGTAATGTAAGGAAACTTCGCAGAAAATACGCCCCTTTCTTCATCACCAAATAGGAGAAAAGAAGCCTTGTTTTATGGTTTTGTGAGTCGCTTTTATGCTTTAGATGTGCTGATGAGCAGCTTATTGCATTGTGATTTGCGTCATAAAGCTTTGCTACTTGCATCAGATTGACGCGTAAAACAAGTTGAATAAGCTGCTAAAATGACGCAAATGGCATCGCATTTCCATGTATAAAAAGTTTCTGAAATCAATCCTTTTGTGTAATGAGTTGATTATAAGTGTTTTATGAAAGGTTTCAAAAAAGCGTGTTTTCACCCCAATCTATGCTTTTTAGAAAACTCTGCAAATCTCATGAAAGGAAATGTAAAGAATTTGTTAATCTTTGATATGTGGAACTAAGCACCGTGTTTTTCATTTGCTTTTTGCTTCTTGTCAGCTCCCTATAAAAATGAAAAACTCTGCAAATCCATGGTTTGCAGAGTGGAAATTGTAGCGGGGGTGGGACCCGAACCCACGACCTCCGGATTATGAATCCGACGCTCTAACCAGCTGAGCTATCCCGCCATCACATTCATTTTGTTTGTTGAATGCGGGTGCAAAGGTAGTATAAAGTTTTTAAACTGCAAAATTTTCGGGTAAAAAATGCCGTATAAATTGTAATGTAAGCAGTGAGGTTGTGCCGGAATAGGATATGAAGAATGTGTTCTCTTTAGGAGAGTGACAATATGAAGCCGTCTGCTTGGTGAATTGTCGGGGTAGGTGTGAATGCGCCATTATAAGGCTGAAAGTTGATAAAAAATAAAAAAAAGAAAGGTAATCTGATAATTTTATGCTACTTTTGCAAAGATATATTGTGTGTATGAAAACGCATGAAAAGATATCAAATGATAAGGATCAAGAAATTAGATATATTCATTGCTAAACAGTTTGGCATGCTCTTCGTGGGTACATTCTTCATCTGCCAGTTTGTGCTGATGATGCAATTCCTGTGGCGATATATTGATGACTTGATAGGCAAAGGACTCTCAATGGAGATTATGGCAAAGTTCTTTTGGTACATGGGATTGATGCTTGTGCCCCAGGCTTTGCCGCTTGCCATATTGCTTTCTTCACTGATTGCGTTCGGTAACTTAGGTGAAAGCAGCGAGCTTACGGCTATCAAGGCGGCTGGAATTTCATTGATGCAGGCCTTTCGCTCTTTGATAGTCATTACGTTGTTTGTCAGTGGAGTGTCGTTTGTTTTTCAGAATAATATCGGGCCGGAAGCCAATAACAAGATTGCTCAATTGCTGATGTCGATGAAACAGAAGAGTCCGGAGTTAGAGATACCAGAGGGCATCTTCTATGATGGTATACCCAACAGCAACCTGTATGTGCAGCATAAGGATCTCAAAACGGGTAAACTTTATGGCATCATGATTTACAGAATGACGGGTAGTTATGAGGATCAGGCCATCATACTTGCGGACTCCGGCATGCTGCAGTCAACGGCAGAGAAGAAGCATTTGGTATTGAGTCTGTGGAGCGGGGAATGGTTTGAGAATATGCAGACCGATGCTTTCGGTAACAGTGCAGCTATTCCTTATAGACGGGAAACGTTCACGTCGAAGCGTATTGTGCTTGATTTCAATGGTGACTTCAATATGACCGATGCTTCAGCGTTATCGAACAATGCACGTGGCAAGAGCCTTGCGCAGATATACAGAGATATGGATTCGCTGACGGTGAGTTATGACAGTGTGGGTAGGCGCTATTATGAAGATGTTAGACAAGGGCTCTATTATATGCCTCATATCAATCGAAGAGACTCTCTCTTGGCAGTAAAGGCCGGACAACGGATAAATATCGACACGGTCTTCAACCGATTGTCCATGCAGCAGAAGCAGCAGGTGGTCAGCGAAGCAATGAGCAAAGTGCAAAATGCTGTCAGCGATTTGGATTTCAAAAGCTTGTTTACCAGTGACGGCGACCGCATTATTCGTCAGCATGAGATTGAGGCTATCAGCAAGTTTACGGTAGCTCTTTCGTGCTTGATTTTCTTCTTTATCGGTGCGCCTTTGGGCGCTATTATCCGAAAAGGAGGCTTGGGAATACCTGTCATCATATCAGTGTTGGTCTTTATCGTCTATTATATTCTTGATAATTCAGGTTATCGAATGTCGCGAAGTGGTATTTGGACAGTGTGGTTTGGCAAAGGACTTGCGCCGGCCATATTGACACCTTTGGCTATATTCGTTACGTATAAGGCTTCTAACGACTCTGCTGTGTTCAACATAGATATGTATCGTGAGATGTTGCGCAGGGTGTTAGGGCTGAGGATTAAACGCCATATTTTCGGTAAGGAGGTCATTATTGATGAACCGAAGTACGTGGATGATGCGGCTAAGTTGGGTGTTATCAACAAGGATATCGTGGACTATTCAGCACTGCATAATTTGAAACAGATGCCTAATCCGATAAAGGTGTTCTTCAAATATCGGGCTGACCATGAGATAGAACGCATCAATGATGAGTTGGAGTTGATTATAGCTGACCTTTCGAATACGCGTGATGCCTATATATTAAACGAGCTGAACAAGTATCCTGTGCTTTCAGTGAAAGCCCATACACGCCCCTTTGAACGAAAGTGGCTCAATATTCTTTCAGCGGTTATCGTACCGTTAGGAATATTCTTCTATTGTAGGATGTGGCGTTTCCGCATGCGTCTGCTGCGCGATTTGAAAATAGTCCGGCAGACGAACTGCAATATTATCAACAGAATAGAAAGGGTAGAGGTGAAGTAATATGCCTTTGCCACCTTATTATATATAGTAACTATAAAAGTAGAAAAACCAGAAATCAGAATAAGAAAACATATGGGAGAATTCAGATTAAGTAGTATTGAAGACGCCCTCAAGGATTTTAAGGAGGGAAAGTTTGTTATCGTTGTGGACGATGAGGACCGTGAAAATGAAGGCGATTTGATTATTGCAGCAGAGAAAATTACTGCTGAAGCTGTGAACTTCATGCTCAAGCATGCCCGCGGTGTGCTGTGTGCTCCGATTACATTGTCGCGTGCAAAAGAATTGGATTTGCCACACCAAGTGGCTGATAATACATCTATGCTTGGCACGCCTTTCACGATAACAGTTGACAAACTCGATGGTTGTACGACAGGAGTATCGGCTCATGATCGTGCAGAAACCATTAAGGCTTTGGCTGATCCAAAGTCGGTTCCACAGACTTTTGGCCGTCCGGGACATATCAATCCTTTGTATGCTCAAGACAACGGCGTGCTCCGTAGAAGTGGACATACCGAGGCTGCAGTTGATCTTTGTAAGCTTTCGGGGCTCTATCCTGTCGGTGCATTAATGGAAATCATGAATGAAGATGGTACGATGGCTCGTATGCCTCAGCTGATGGAACGTGCGCAGGAGTGGGGGATGAAGATAATTACTATCAAGGACTTGATAGCTTATCGTTTGAAGAAGGAGACGACGATAGAGGTCGGAGTTGAGGTAGATTTGCCCACAATCTACGGACATTTTAGGCTGATTCCATTCCGTCAGACGAGTAATGGACAGGAACACATGGCAATAATCAAAGGACATTGGGATGAAGGCGAGTCTGTTTTAGTGCGTGTTCATTCATCATGTGCTACGGGAGATATTCTTGGAAGTCTCCGTTGTGATTGTGGAGAACAGTTGCACCGATCAATGGAAATGATAGAGAAGGAAGGCAAAGGAGCCGTCATCTATATGCAGCAAGAGGGGCGTGGCATCGGCTTGATGAACAAGATGGTCGCATATAAGTTGCAGGAGCAGGGCTATGACACGGTCGATGCCAATGTACATTTGGGTTTCAAACCAGATGAGCGTGACTACGGATGTGGGGCGCAGATGTTGCGTCATCTCGGTATTCATAAGATGAGACTCATGACAAATAATCCAACCAAGCGTGTTGGTTTAGAGGCTTATGGTCTGGAGATTGTGGAGAATGTTCCGATAGAAATCAAACCAAACGAATACGACAAGAAATATCTTGAAACAAAGCGTGACCGCATGGGACATACGCTACATTTGAAATAGAATGTGGTTTGTTTGTAGGTGATGACTCATATGATTGGAGAAGATTTAACAAAAAAACATTGAATTATATTCACTGTAACGGATAAATTGTTTATATTTGTAGTAGATTTATTAACCAAAAGTTTAGCGTTATGGGACAATTGTCAAATCGTTTAATTCGACTTGCACCATCAGCAACACTTGCTATGTCGCAAAAGAGTAGTGAAATGAAGGCACAAGGTATTGATGTAATCAATATGAGTGTTGGTGAACCAGACTTTAATACGCCGGAGAATATCAAGGAGGCAGCCAAGAAAGCGATTGATGAAAACTATTCCAAGTATTCTCCTGTCCCGGGCTATGCAGATTTACGGAAAGCCATTGTTGCAAAACTGAAGCGTGAGAATGGTTTGGACTATTCGGTGAGTGAGGTGCTCGTCAGTAATGGTGCAAAGCAAAGCGTCTGCAATACTGTGATGGCTTTGATTAATGATGGCGACGAGGTAATTATTCCTGCTCCTTATTGGGTGAGCTATCCGCAGATGGTAAAGCTGGCAGGTGGTAATCCTGTAATTGTCAATGCAGGGTTTGATCAGAATTTCAAAATGACACCTCAGCAGCTTGAAGCTGCCATTACACCAAAAACAAAGCTTCTAATTCTTTGCTCACCAAGTAACCCTACAGGTAGCGTTTATACCCAGGAGGAACTTGATGCGTTAGCTGCTGTCATCAAGAAACATGAAGAACTCTATGTCTTAGCTGATGAGATTTATGAGCATATTAACTATGTGGGTAAGCATGCAAGTATTGCTAAGGTGGCAGGAATGAAAGAGCGCTCTATTATAGTGAATGGTGTTTCCAAAGCGTATGCCATGACGGGATGGCGTATCGGCTATATTGCTGCGCCGGAATGGATAGTCAAAGGTTGTAATAAACTGCAAGGACAATATACGAGTGGCCCTTGTTCTGTCAGCCAGAAAGCTGCGGAGGCAGCCTATACTTTGGATCAAGGTTGTGTTGAACAGATGCGCTTGGCTTTTGAACGTCGTCGTAATTTAATAGTCAAACTGGCAAAGGATATTCCTGGGTTGGAGGTTAATACTCCCGAAGGTGCTTTTTATCTTTTCCCGAAATGTAGCAGTTTCTTTGGAAAGACCGATGGTCAGATAACTATTAATAATGCGACAGATTTTGCACTCTACTTGTTGGAAAAAGCACATGTTGCAACCGTTGGTGGGGATGCTTTTGGTGATCCCGAATGTTTTAGAATGAGCTATGCAACCAGTGATGACAATATTAAGGAAGCAATGAATAGAATAAAGGAGGTTTTAACAAAATTGAAATAACAATGCGTTGATAAGGGAAGTTACGTGAAGTGATGTTGCTCTTTTAATGAGAATCTATCGTTAAAACTTCTTAATTCGATGCTTAGTTATTCATAAATTGCTATCTTTGCCAAACAAAAAGAAAGCAATTTATGTGCGAACCTTTTGCAAATAACATTTATATTAGATAATATATCAATTTATAATAACTAAAAAAATAAAAGTTTAAATTATGGCAACTACACAAAAAACAGCCAGCCCTAAGAAATCTCAGGGCTTTCAGGGAGTAAGAGGTGCATTCTGGATTATCGTCGTTTGCGCTGCAATCGCTTTCATTTTGTTCTACACATGGTTTGGTGATGCAAGTCACTTCCAAGGTGGTGATTCTAATGGTGCACCTGCAGATGTATGGGGAACTATCTTTAAGGGTGGTATGATTGTACCTGTTATCCACACATTGTTGCTTACAGTATTGGCAATGTCTATCGAGCGTGTTCTCGCTATGAAGACAGCTTTTGGTAAAGGCTCACTGCCTAAGTTTGTTGTAAACATTAAGGCTGCGTTGAATGCAAACGACTTTGCACAGGCTCAGCAGCTTTGCGATAAGCAGAGAGGTTCTGTTGCTAATGTTGTTTATGCATCATTGAATGCTTACAAAGATATGGAGACTGGTGCTAATGCTTCATTGAAGAAGGCACAGAAAATTGCTAAGATTCAGCAGGCTCATGAAGAGGCTACACAGCTTGAAATGCCTACATTGACAATGAACCTTCCTATCATTGCGACCATCGTAACATTGGGTACTTTGACCGGTCTTCTTGGTACTGTAACTGGTATGATTAAGTCATTCTCTGCTCTGTCTGCTGGTGGTGGTGCTGACTCTGCTGCACTTTCAGCTGGTATTTCTGAGGCTTTGATCAATACTGCATTCGGTATTTTGACATCATGGTGTGCTGTTGTATCTTACAACTACTTCACTAATAAGGTTGACAAGCTGACATACGCACTCGACGAGGTAGGTTACTCAATTGCTCAGACATACGAAGCTAACCACACAGAAGAAGCTTAATTTTTGCTAACCCTTTAAAAATTTATCGCTATGGGTAAAGTAAAAATTAAGAAAAGTGACGTTTGGATCGATATGACGCCTATGTCAGACGTTATGACCTTGTTGCTCACCTTCTTTATGCTGACGTCAACATTCGTCAAGAATGAGCCGGTAAAGGTGAACACTCCAGGTTCAGTGTCTGAAATAAAGGTGCCTGAGAACGGCGTCCTGACTATTCTGGTCAATCCTGAAAAGGATGCAGCCGGTAGGCCAACAGGCGAAGGTCAGGTGTTTTTGAGTTTGGATAATACAGATCAGCTGGGGCAGGTTCTTGATAATATGGCCAATAAGTTTGGCGTAAAATTGAGTGCTGCACAGAGCAAGGTTTTCAAGACAGAGTCTACATTCGGTGTTCCAATGAATGAACTTAGCGGTTATCTGGCTTCTTCTACGGTAATGCGTCATAAAACTCTTCCTACGAAGGGTATTCCTATGGATAGCATTAAGGGTGGTATGAGCGAGTTTCAGCAGTGGGTTGATGCAGCACGTACTGTCAATGACAATATCAAGATTGCACTCAAGGCTGATGCTTCGACACCTTATAAGACTGTCAAAAAGGTAATGAGTGAACTCCAGGATATGGATGAGAGCCATTACTATATGATTACACAGCTTAAAAAACAGGGGGACTAATCAATGGCAAAGAAAGAAAGCAAACAAAAGAAGATGACGGTTCGCGTAGACTTTACGCCTATGGTGGACATGCTCATGTTGCTGATCACGTTCTTCATGTTGTGTACATCACTTAGTAAGCCGCAGACCATGGAGTTGACGATGCCAAGTAATGACAACGTTACAAACGATCAGAAGAGCGAAGCCAAAGCTTCTGAAGCAATTACAATTTATGTGACTGCCGATAATAAGATCTATTATGGTGAAGGTGAGCCCCAATATAATAATCCTACGTGGATTAAAGAAACAACATGGGGTAATGATGGAATTCGCAAAGCATTGAGAAATCATGCTACTGCAAATGGTACCAAACCTGTAACCCGTATAGAACTTGCAGTGAAGGAGTTGAATGCCGAGAAGGCTAAGGATCCTAAGATGTATCCAGATAGCATATATCAAAAGAAACTTAGTAAGCTCAAGGCTGGTGAACTCAAGGATGGGAAAATTCCTACCTTGACCGTTATCATCAAGCCTTCAGATAATGCCTCTTATAAGAATATGGTCGATGCACTCGACGAAATGCAGATTCTAAGTATTGGTACTTACGTCATCGATAAGCTTAATCCTGATGATCTTCATTTGTTGAAGCTCAGAGGAGTGAAACTCTAATTGATGAAGTAACGAAACAATTAAAATATAGAAACAAATGGCAAAAATAGATTTGTACGATCCTAAATGGGTAGATATGGTGTTCGCCGACAAGAACCAAGCTTATGGAGCCTATAGACTTCGTAAGGGAACTTCCGGACGTAACATCAAGGCACTCCTTATCTTGATCATTGCTGCTGCACTCGTTGGTGGTTTTCTCGCATGGAAGGTCATTTCACAGAGGAATGCTGAAGCGCAGCAGGCTTATATGGAAGCTATGCAACTTGCAAAACTCCAGCAAGAGGCTAAGAAAAACGAGAAGAAGGAAGTTGTTCAGCCTAAGGTTCAGCCTAAGAAGGAGATTCCTGTAGCGCGTGAGACTCAGAAGTTCGTTGCTCCTGTCATCAAGAAAGATGAACTTGTAAAAGAGTCTAATACGCTGAAGCAGATGGATCAGTTGGATGATAAAGTCGCTGTCGGTACAGAAACTCATGAAGGTACAAAGGATCGTACTGTTGAGGCTGTGCGTAATGATATTGCAGTGGCTACTCCTCCACCAGCTCCAAAGGAAGAAGTTACACAGAAGGTTTTTGATGTCGTTGAGGTGATGCCGTCATTTCCAGGTGGTCCAAGTGCATTGTTGCAGTATCTTAGCTCACATGTGAAATATCCGGTTGTTGCTCAGGAAAATGGTATCCAGGGCCGTGTAACTATTTCGTTCGTTGTTGAGCGCGATGGTTCTATCACTGATGTACGCGTTGCAAAGTCTGTCGATCCTTCACTTGATCGTGAGGCTGCTCGTGTCGTAAGTAGCATGCCACGTTGGAATCCAGGTAAGCAGAATGGTTCTGCCGTACGTGTTAAGTTCAATGTTCCTGTGCAATTTAAGTTACAGTAATTGAAATAAATGAATAAGAATTTATCTTATATATTTATTGGATTATTCCTGACTTTGGTTGGCTTCTCATCTTGTGGGAAGAAAACCAAAGGCAGTAGAACCGATACTCCTACGTCAGGGACGATTGAGTTCGTCTCTGACGAGAGTTTCAGTCCCTTTATAGAAGAGGAAAGACAGCAGTTTGAATTTGAATATCCCAAGGCACATCTGAAAGCACTTTATGCTGATGATATTACGGGGTTCAAAAGGCTTCAGGATTTGAAGACGTGTCTTTTCTTTACATCTCGTGATTTGAAACCAAGCGAAGTTGCTTATTTCAAATCCAAAAATCTTATTCCAAAGACTTTCCCCATTGGCTATGATGGCTTAGCTTTCATTGTTAATAAAAACAATAATGATACTTGCATTACAGTTAATGACATCAAGAAGGTGTTGGGAGGTAAGGTAAAATACTGGAGTGAAATCTATCCAGGATCAAAGCGTGGAAGCATTGAAGTGGTTTTTGATAATCCTGCTTCTGCAACATTGCATTATGTGATTGACTCTATCATGGACGGTAAAAACCTTACTGCCGGCAACATTGTTGCTGCCAAGAACAGTAAGGCTGTCATTGATTATGTCGACAATAACGAAAATGCAATTGGTATTATCGGCTCGAATTGGCTTAATGATAAGCGCGATTCAACCAATACCACTTTCAAGAAGAATGTTCATGTCATGTCTGTATCCGTAAAGGATAAGGCGACCCCTATGAATAGTTGGAAACCCTATCAGGCTTATTTGCTTGATGGTCGTTATCCGTTTGCCCGTACTTTATATGCCATTGTAGTTGATCCTTATCAGGCTCTGCCTTGGAGTTTTGCCAACTATATTACGGGTCCCAAAGGCCAGTTGATACTATTTAAGACGGGTTTGCTACCTTATAGGGGTGACATCACCATAAAAACTGTTAATATTAAGAGATAGTCAATTAGAGAGTTAAACTTTCCTCTCTGTTGTTCGTCATAAGACACAGTTAGGTTTTAATTAAAAAAAGGAAGAGTATGAAAAAGATTAAATATGTAGTAGCAGGATTACTGATGATGGGATTGTCAGTTCCAGCCATGGCACAGAATGCCAACTATAATGCGATGTTAAAGCCTATTGAGCAGTCTCTTAAGGCTACTCCTAATATGGATGCCAAGACTTTAAAGAATCTCATTAAGGACTATCAGAAGGAATTCAAGAAAGAACCTAAGGCACTTGTGGCATTGGGTGAGGCTTTATTGATGAACAAGCAGTATGATGAAGCAACCAATATTGCTAATGCCGTAGTTGCAAAGTATAAGGATTGTGGTGATGCTTATATCCTTTTAGGTGATATTGCTGCCATGAAAGATGATGGTGGTAATGCCGCTATGTGGTATGAGCAGAGTATGTCTATGGATCCAAAGAATCCTCAGGGCTATATGCGCTATTCGAATGTCTATAGAAAACGTAGTCCGGAAGAGAGTGAGCGAGCACTTAATCTGTTGAAACAGAACTGCCCGGATTTCCCTATTGAGGCTGAAGCCGGTAACAACTTCTACCTTGCCGGAAACTATGCTAAGGCTTATGAATACTTTTCTAAGACCAATAGGGATAAGCTCGAAGAGTATTATCTTGTAGGTTATGCCGTTTCTGCTTACATGGCCAACAAGAAAGACGAAAGTCTTGATATCTCAAAATTTGGTATTCAGAAGTTCGCCAAGGACATTACTTTTGATCGTGTAGCTCTTTGGAGTGCTGTAGATTTGCAGAAGAATGACGAGGCAATTAATTTTGCAAAGGTTATCATCAACACCGATTCTGTTGAAAAGAGTGCCCGCGACTATATTTATTATGGTCTTGCCCTTAAGGGTAATAAGCAGTATGATGAAGCAATTGCCCAGTATCAGAAAGCCTTTGATCTGACGAAGGACGATTATAAACCATATCAGTATATGGCTGATACCTATGCAGAGATGGGGCAGGAAGACAAGGCATTGGAGTGCAATGAGATTTATATGGCACACAACCAGAATGCTACTCCGTCTGACTTTGCAAAGTTAGCTAACATCTATGTTCAAAAGGCAGAGAAGGCAGGACCTACCAAGCAAGCTAACCTCGATAAGGCTTATGGTATCTATAATCAGATGGCAGAGAAGTGGCCTACTATTGCAGCGTGGGTTAATAATATGGCCGGTATGCAGGCATCTAAGGCAGGTCAGGACGAGAAAGGTGCGGAATTCTTCCAAAAGGCAGTTGATTTGTTGGCCAATAAAGCTGACCGTCAGGAGGATGAAACTTCTACTTTGAAATCTGCTCTTGCTAACCTTGGCTACTATTACTGGGTCACCAAGAACGATCTTGAAGCTGCAAAACCATACTATGAGCAGCTTGTCAAACTCGATCCTGAAGATAAGAATGCACGTGCAGCTCTTGGTCTTGATGCTCAGGAAGAGGCTCCAAAGCAGTAACAAACAGCGTTATATTTCATATAGTTAAGCGAGTTGGAATTTGTTTCCTGCTCGCTTTTTTGTTGTGTAAATTCAGTTTGGCTCAGAGCTTGTAAGATATGCGTATGCGAAGAAATACATTCACTTGTCATATTGCATTCAAATAAAAAAAATGTATAATAGAAATTGTAGCTTCCCCGATAATTTTATAACTTTGCAGTTATCAGACAGTTTCCTACTTTTCGATAAAATTTCAAGTGATATCTATGAAAATAAACAATCTCAGTTTCTGTTATCCTAAGCATCATTCGCCTGTGTTCAGCAACTTCAGTCTGCAACTACAGCCAGGCAGAATCTATGGACTTTTGGGGCCGAACGGTGCAGGAAAGTCCACCTTATTATATATGATGGCCGGTTTGCTGACTCCAGATAAGGGCAGCGTGACTCTTGGTGGCGTTGATGTTCGTAAGCGCAAGCCTGTCACGATGCGTGAAATCTTCCTCGTTCCTGACGAGTTTGAACTGCCTAATGTCACGCTCCGGCAGTATATCAAGACAAACAGCGTATTTTATCCTCACTTTTCTCAGGACGACATGAACCTCTATCTGCAAACCTTCGGAATGACTGCCAACGTGTATTTAGGCGATCTTTCACTCGGTCAGCGCAAGAAGATTTTCATGAGTTTTGCCATGGCCACACACACGAAGATACTGCTGATGGATGAGCCTACCAACGGTCTCGATATTCCAGGGAAGCGCCAGTTTCGTACTTTCATCACGCAGGGTATCGGCCCAGACCGTATATTTATGATTTCAACACACCAGGTGAAAGATATTGAAAGCGTACTTAATCATGTGTTGCTGATTGATAGAAGTGAGGTTATTCGTAACGAAGAGCTTCAGGCAAACATTGATCTTGAAGCCTATTTTGAGGAAGCTATGCACGGAAAGGAGGTACACCATGACTAATAATTTCTTTGATTTTAAGCGTTTCTTGTGTTATTTAGGCAAGCTGTGGACCGAACAGCGACGCACAATTCTCTTTTCGGCAGCCATTCTGTTGGGTATCCTTTTCATCATAGAGGTGTGGACTTGCCTGATTTCCTATGCTTCTATCTATGAGCCTGAAGACGGGACAAAGGCTTATGATGCAGGGAAAACAGCGCTCATTGTATGGGGAACGCTGTTGCTTTATACAGGAGCTTGCATCTCGGCCACACGGATTTTCACCGACGGACAGCAGAAAGCAGGGCGCATTCATGTGCTGACCATGCCCGTGAGCATGTTTGAAAACTGGCTCGCTCGTACGCTGTTGTTTGCCGTGGGCTATTTTGTGGTGTTCCATGTGATATTCTATGCGCTCGAAATCATGCGTTATCTCCTGCTTTCCTCGGCGTTTCCAAACGTAGATATCAGGATTGCTCACCCTGTCATGTGGTTGGGTTTTGGCAGTAATGGTCTGCTGAATATCCTGTATGCCACGGCATGGTATGTCTTTGCTGTTTCGTTCTTTATGCTCGGCAGCTTTGTTTTTCCGCGCAAACCACTGTTAGGAACCACCATCAGCGCCTTTGTGTTGTTGCTCATCGGAGGCCTTACTCTGTTGTTCTTCAATGCCGACAACAACGCTTCTTTCTATATTTTGACTGCGTGGGTGGGCTTGCTCGGACTTGTAAATCTGTGGCTTTCCTATCGCCGATTGTGTGAATTGGAAGTGATTGACCGTATGTAAAAGAAGGAGGAGCAATAATGAAAACAACAACAAAGATAATCCTTGGACTCATTGCTGCAAGCTACCTGATGCTTGTGATGACTTCAACCATGTCGTTGGAGCAGCCGGCCAGAATATTCCAAACCTGCATAAGAGGAACGTTAAAGACGCAGAAGCTCACGGCCATTCAAGCTTTTGTGGCCTTAGATCCCTATGATGAAGAGAGTCAGAACTACATCATAGAGTTGGTTTCTGACGATAATGCCCGTGAAATCACGGTCGATTATCCTTCTGAACTCGTAGAAGTGAAGATGAAAGGCACGATGCTTGATATTATTACCAGTAGCGAAGTGGGAAAGACAAAGGCTGAAGGAAGGACGTTTGAAATTGTGGAAAAGAAAGAGGAAGAGCAAACCTCTGAAGAAGATTACGACACTGATTACAGCTCAAGAACTGCGGTCATCATTGTCAATATGCCTAAGGCTACGTTGCTTCAGCTGCTTGCCAACCCTAAAAGTCTTAACTTGAAAGGTGGCTCCTTGAATATAGCAAATCTCAAAGCTGACACCTTTGATTTCCGTAGAAAGGTTGAATTGTTGTTAGACGGCTGCAATTTTCAACGGGCAACCATTGATATCGGGACGCATGGACTGGGCTTAACAGATACGCATATCGGTCAATTTACATTCTTTGCAACCGAAGATACCATCAACAGTAGGTCGACAACAATCAGTGAAGGCGAAGGAACTGCGATTGAAAATCTGTTGTTGAGAACCAACACGGATATGAACCTCGACTATTCCTGCTATAAGCATATCAATGTAGAGCAGTATGGACAGACCATGGTCAGCATCAATTTTAACAATGTATCAAGGAAATGTTCACTGAAATAAACATGAAAGAAACTGACAACAAGGACGAACAATACATGCGGAAAGCCCTCTATGAGGCTGAAAGGGCAGCCGAAGAGGGAGAAATACCCATTGGAGCTGTCATCGTCTGCAAGGATAGAATCATCAGCAGGGCACACAATCTGACCGAAAAACTGCATGATGTCACGGCGCATGCCGAGATGCAAGCCATCACGTCGGCAGCCGATTTGTTAGGTGGGAAGTATCTCTCTGACTGTACACTCTATGTGACCGTGGAACCTTGTGTGATGTGTGCCGGAGCCATAGGCTGGGCACAGATTGGTCGCATTGTCTATGGAGCAAGCGATGAGAAGCGGGGCTATCAGCTGTATGCACCACGCGCTTTTCATCCTAAAGCCACGGTGACTCGTGGTGTGCTTGAAGCCGAATGCCGCCAGCTGATGCAGGAGTTTTTCAAGCAGAAAAGATGAAAACGAAAGATTGTTTCAGTCCCTTTGTCAAAAGACAATCGTGCGGAAATAGTCTTTCAAGACGCCTTTGTAACGATCTTGGCTGTCAGCACAGAATACGATTACATGCCTCCCGTCGCTCAACCGAGGGCCTTCGCACATACCTTCATAGTTGGCAAAGTCGCTGTCTACAAGGCGAAGCCATGTTCGCCAGCCTGCAACAAACTGCTTACGAGGGTTACCAGGCTTAATGCGAAACATCTTGTTCATCACCCAACTGTTGAGTTTCAGCGCCCTGATGTATAGCTCTCGTTCGAGCACGAGTATGGTTCCATCGTCTAAAGCCAGCAAGTCGGCTACGCCATAAGCATGTCGGTTGTCAGCTTTGTTGGGCGATTCGAGCGGTTCATCAATAAGATAAGAATACTCTTTTTCTTCTTTCAAGTCGGTTGTCAGCTGTTTTAAGCGTACTAACAAGCCATTATCTCCGATGAGTGGTGACTCATTCATTGTGAAAAGTCGATTGCGACGGCGGTCGAAAGTGAGGCTTTCTATACTGCGGTTCACGTGACATCGTCGCTGATAGTCGCTGATAACCGCCCTGTTGACAGTCTTTTGGCTTTTCATGTCATAGTCGATAATCTCTGAAGAAGTCTCATTGCCGATGTAGAGATGCTTCGTCAGAGGATTATAGGCAATGGCTTCCTCGTCGTTGTTTGCACCTGCAAGCATTGTGAACCCCTTGTTTTCTACTTGTTGGATGTCGCCATTCGCTGTCAAAGTGATATGAAAAGTATAGAAGCCTGCATGCTGACCTTTGTCGGTTACAACGGCATAATCATCATTTCCCAAATAGGTAATGCCACTGTAGTTGCCGGGAGGAATGGTCTTTATTGCATGCTGCGGAAGCAGTGTCGCATGCAGAGAGTCGTTGAATTCGGTCGTGTCGACAGGGCCTAAAATGCCATATCCCTCTGTGAGAAAGGTGATTTGCAATAATATGATGATGAATAAAACTACACGTCTGAAATTCATAAGCAAAACGTTTTGATGAGAGGCGTCTCTCGTTATCCCATGGGTTTCTCTATGGAAACAGCCGAACATTCAATGTTGCAAAGGTAGAAAAAAATGTTTTTAGCTTGCTCATAATGTGTATAATAATCATTAAAAGGGGCGATTTTGAATATTGTCAGCGTAGCTTATATTGCATGTGATAAGTTGAAATCCCTATAAACGAATAATGTGTTAATATTTGTCAGCAATGTTTACAACGGTCTTTACATAGTTCGCGTATTTGAAATGAAATGCTTCTCCACGTTGAATATGTTCTGTATTTTGGCGGTTTACAATTCGTTGACAGTCAAGATGTTATGAAAAGCAACGCGAAATGCGGAGTAAAATAACATGAAAAGGCTGTGCAATCTGCGTCAAATCACGCTGCAATCTGCATCAAATTATCGCGTCATCTCATGCAAATCGTCGTATGATTAGCGTCAAGTTGCCAATTAAGGGGATAGAAAAGAAGGAGTCAAGGCCATAAAATGGCTTCGCATTTGCACTAAAAACGGTTTTTCATTTCTATTTGGTGATGCTCGGAAATGTTAAAAAATGCCTTTTTTGTTTACAGAAATCATAGAACATTCTGTGTTGAATGTTATTTGTTTTCCTGTATAGTGGTGGGCTTGTTAATTGACGGATTTCCTGAAATATAAGGCAGATTTCCAACAGACATCTTGTAAAAAACTTCAGAAAGTGAATGCTTTTATCAGATTTTATGATTACCTTTGTCGGCCGTCAGAAAAGCTTATTTCATGTCTTTTGCAGCACTAAGATAAGTAATCTTACGCATGCAGCTTGCCCTGTGAGGCAGGGTTGCCAAAGGATTGTATTCATCTGTAAATGATAAGTCTGATTATTTAAGGTAAAGAAAAATAGTAATGGATCAGCCGGTAAGGACTTTTACTTTGGTAGGATTGGTGGTCTTTTTCCTTCTGCTCATACATCAGTTGCCCACTGTCAGCATCGGTGGAACAGAACTTCGGCATGTAAACCTACTTAGCCAGATACAGCCTGACGTTCATGAGAGCGTGGTTGATGTGATACCTGTGCCCAAAGCGCCGAAGTCAACCATTGCCGTTGCAGCGAAAGGAAAGGTTGTTGAGTTCAAGGAAAAATGGCCCAAGGGCGTTGAACCGATATCCGATTTTTCGGAAGGAAAGGCAGGTGGCATGGATTTCTTCTATGCTCAGTTAGCTCGTTTGAAGCAACTTGACCGACCGGTGCGTATTGCTTATTTCGGAGATTCGTTCATTGAGGGTGACATTCTGACGGGTGATTTGCGTGCACTCTTTCAAGATCGCTTTGGCGGTTCAGGCGTGGGATGGGTTGATTGCAGTATGCCTGCGGCGGTTGTCCGTCGTACTGTCAATCTGAAATCTAATGGAATTGCAGGATTTGCCACAGTGAAGAAGCCATTTGATAAAGGTCGGCAAGGCTTTTCGCAACGCTATTTTGTGCCTTCAGAGGGCGCATCGGTCACGGCTCGTGGCTCAAAATCTCAGCCTCATGTGGGCAGTTGGCAGCATGCTAATCTGTTTTTCCGTACACCACAAGCTATAGAAATCAATGTCGAGGCAGGCAATATGCCCGCTTATAGATACCAGGCTTGTGCATCTGATGGCGTGCAGATGTTGACCACAAAGGGCGAAATGGGAGCTGTGAGTTATCGTTTCACACAGGTATCTCCCCAAACAACGCTCTTTGGAATAGCTTTGGAATCAGGAAAAGGAGTTATTCTTGACAACTTGTCTATGCGTGGTTCGTCGGGTGTTCAGTTGGGAAGTATCCCCCAGAAAACATTGTCTGACTTTGCACATTTGCGCCCCTACGACCTCATCATCGTGCATTTCGGACTCAATGAAGCTATTAAGGGCAATACGGTTCCATTGTTGAAGATGTATATAAAGCGTATGAAAAAGGCGATTGAAAATATCCGTGCGGCCAATCCGGAGGCGAGTTTGTTGGTTGTGAGCGTGCCCGATCGTGACCAACGTTCGGCAGATGGCATCACGACACTCAAGGAGGTGAAAGACCTTGTAGGTCTGCAGGCGCAATTGGCTGCCGACAGTCATGTGGCTTTCTACAATTTGTATCAGGCCATGGGCGGTGAAAGCAGCATGAAAAAGCTTGTAGATCGCAATCTCGCTAATAAGGATTACACACATTTGAGCTTTGGAGGTGGCAGACAGATAGCCCGAAAAGTGTTCCCCTCTTTTATTGCAGGATTTGAAAATTATAAGCGCCGTAAGGCTTTGGAACAACAATGATACAGCGACTCATCAGTCTTCTGACCTATAATCCCAAGGAACCTCTCATCTTTTCGAGTGGGTTGTTCCTTATTCTCTTTTTGGGATTTTCATTTGTATATATGCTGCTTCGTCATCAATTGCGGCCTCGGCTGCTCTTTGTGACGCTTTTTTCTTATTACTTTTATTATAAGAGCAGCGGGCTGTATTTCTTCTTGTTGGCAGTTGTAACGGTGAGTGATTTCTTCATAGCTCGCCGTATTCATAGGCTTGATGAACAGGTGTCGACTGCCGAAATGAGGAAAGGTATTGACCGACAGCGCAAGTGGTTGGTGGCTTTGAGCCTGTTGATAGACTTGGGGTTGTTGGGTTATTTCAAATATACCAACTTCTTTGCCGGTATGATTAATCAGATGATAGGTCACAACTTCCAGCCTTGGGACATCTTTTTACCTGTGGGAATCAGTTTCTTTACTTTCCAGAGCATGAGTTACACCATTGATGTCTATCGCAGAAAGCTGAAACCTTTGCCCCATCTTCTTGATTATGCATTCTATGTTTCATTCTTTCCTCAGTTGGTGGCAGGCCCTATCGTGCGTGCTTCTGACTTTGCCCCACAGATCAGCAAGCCTGTCATTATCACGAAAGATATGTTTGCACGGGGGGTGTATTTCATCATTATAGGTCTGTTCAAGAAAGCAGTGATCAGTGATTATATCAGTCTTAACTTCGTTGATCGCATTTTTGACAATGCTATGCTCTATAGTGGCTTGGAGAATTTGCTTGGAGTTTATGGCTACGCTATGCAGATATACTGTGACTTCAGCGGTTACAGTGACATGGCTATCGGCATTGCTTTGCTGTTGGGTTTTCATTTTCCACTCAACTTCAACGCTCCTTATCGGGCAACAAGTATCACGGATTTCTGGCGGCGTTGGCACATCTCACTGTCGAGTTGGATACGCGATTACATCTATATTTCATTGGGTGGCAACCGAAAGGGTAAGTTTAGGCAATATGTCAATCTCATTGTGACGATGCTGTTGGGTGGACTTTGGCATGGTGCCAGTCTTAATTTCATCGCCTGGGGCGGTATGCATGGCTTAGCTTTAGCGGCTCATAAGTTCTTCAGTCAGGATATTCTGCACCATGAACGCGGTTATCAGTCGCATGGATTAAGGAAGTTTGTAGCCGTTGTGCTGACGTTTCATTTCGTGTGTTTCACCTGGATATTCTTCCGTCACAGTTCATTTGAGGCGGGTTGGGCAATGATTTCCCGGATATTCACAAATTTCCATGCTGAACTTTGGATGCAGATTGTGAGCGGATATAAGTATGTGTTGGCTTTCATGGCCTTTGGTTTTCTCACGCATTTCTTGCCTGATAGCTGGCAGGAAACAATGATTGGCAGTCTGCGTCGTTGTAATGTTGTGGTTTATGCGCTATTGATAACGGCCGTTATCTATATCGTTATTCAGGTGAAAAGCTCAACGATACAGCCATTCATTTATTTCCAGTTCTAAGGTCTTTCGTTACCTTTTGAGGCTTATCCTCTTTCCTTTGAAGACACGAATAAGATGTTTTATTGATGAAACCTGCGTGTTAATTAATATTGAAATAACGTAAATATTTGTAATTTTATGAATTAAAACTTGTTTTGTATTATAATAATGTGTACCTTTGCAGGCCTTTTGTATGTTGGCGAAAGTGTGTGAAGTTGATTATCAGGAAGTTAGAAAAGAATTAGGTAAAAAGGATGAGACAACTAAAAATTCAGAAGAGTATTACGAACCGTTCAAGCGAAGCCTTGGACAAGTACCTTGTAGAGATTGGTCGTGCTCCGTTGATTTCCATTGACGAAGAAATCGAATTAGCACAGAAAATCAAGAAAGGTGGTCGTGATGGTGAGCGTGCAAAGGAGAAATTAGTCACTGCCAATCTTCGTTTTGTGGTATCTGTTGCCAAGCAATATCAGCATCAGGGACTCTCCTTGACCGATCTTATTGATGAAGGAAACATTGGTCTTGTGAAGGCTGCAGAGAAGTTTGATGAGACCCGTGGCTTCAAATTCATTTCTTATGCAGTATGGTGGATACGTCAAAGTATTCTTCAAGCCATTGCCGAACAAAGCCGCATTGTGCGTCTTCCGCTTAATCAGGTGGGTTCACTCAATAAAATTAATCGTGAAATTAACAAGTTTGAGCAGGAGTTCCAGCGTAAGCCTTCATTGGCAGAGCTGTCAAGTGCTACCAAAATTGAGGAAGAAAAGATAGATCAGAGCTTAATGGCCGATAGTCATCATGTGAGTATTGACGCTCCTTTTCAAGAGGGTGAAGACAACAGTATGGTTGATGTCATGGCAGGAGGCGAAGACAGTCGTACCGATAAGCAGGTCGATCATGAGTCAATGGCACTCGAATTGGAGTCTGTTTTGCGTAAGGTTTTGAAGGACCGCGAGATTACTATCATCCGCGAATGCTTTGGAATTGGTTGCCACGAGAAGGGACTTGAGGAGATTGGAGACCAACTTGGTCTGACTCGTGAGCGTGTTAGACAAATTCGTGAGAAAAGTATTGCAAAGCTGCGAGATAGTGGTTATGCAAAGATTCTGATGAAATATCTGGGGTAAGTCATTAATTTAAAGAGATAAGATAAAGAGAGAAGTTTCGGCTTCTCTCTTTTTGTTGATGGATAAGAATTGTTTGAATATATTGAAAGGGATACTGATGATGTGTATTTTTTGATTGGGTTGTATCTTAAGTTCATTTTGTATGCAGTTTAGTTTGCTTTATATTTAATTAATGTTAATATCTTTTCTGTAAATTATTCTTTTGCTCTTATTCTATAATTAAATGCTTATTTTTGTAAACTCAAGATTACAAAACGAACATGTTAGCGAATAGAAAAGATAATATGAGTGTAGAAGAAATTAATTCATTTCAAGCTGTTGATGAAGGCTTTAGCATGCGAGAGGCCATCGCTGAGGCGAAGAAATGCTTGCAATGTAAGATACCCCAGTGTAGGAAAGGCTGTCCGATAGAGAACGAAATACCGAGTTTTATTCATGCTTTGAGCATGGGTAATATGGGCGATGCCATGCACATTATCAATGAAAAAAGTAATCTTCCGGCTATTTGTGGGCGTGTCTGTCCACATGAAAAGCAGTGCCAGGGACATTGTGTGATGAATAAGAAGGAATCACCGATACAGATTGGAAAGTTGGAACAGTTCATCGCAGACTTTGATACGAAGATGAACTTGACGCGTGAAAGGCTTCCACAGAAGGATAGAGGCAAGATTGCAGTCATTGGATCGGGGCCTGCGGGATTGACTGTAGCTGGTGATTTAGCGCGTAAAGGCTTCAGTGTGACTATTTATGAAGGGCAAAGTGAACCGGGGGGCGTACTGATGTACGGTATTCCTGAATATCGATTGCCCAAGAAAGTGGTGCGTGCCGAGATACAGAAGATTGAGGCTTTGGGGGTAAACTTTGTGTGTAATGTGCTCGTTGGTAAAGATGGTTTGACGGTTGACAGCCTGTTTCGCCAAGGATTTGATGCTATTTTCATGGGCACAGGAACTGCAATTCCGCAGGATATGAACAGTACACCGGGAGCGCAGTTGCGGGGGGTTAGTCAGAGTACTTACTTCCTTCATAATGTGAATAGTTATAATGAAGGAGCTGTGGGACGTGATATGGTGCCATTGAAAGATGGTGAAAAAGTTGGGGTTATTGGTGGAGGCAACGTTGCGATGGACGCTGCTCGCACTGCTATTCGCTTTGGAGCAGATGTTACAGTGCTGTATCGTCGTACTCAAGAAGAGATGCCTGCTATCAAGGCAGAATATGACCAAGCGGTCAATGAAGGTGTCAACTTTCGATGGAACACCTCGGTTGCAGAGTTTATTGCGGGTGATAACGGGCGCTTGGCAGCGTGTCGTTTAAATACGCCTGAAGGTGAAGTTGTTGAGCATTTTGACCGTATTTATCTGGCTATTGGCAGTCGTCCTGCCAATCGAATTGTAAGTACAACCGAGGGTATTGATGTTGACGAGAAAGGCTATGTAAAAGTAGTTGAACGTCCTTATGGCATGACTACACGTCGTGGAGTGTTTGCAGGAGGCGATGTCGTTCATCGTCCACAGACTGTTGTTTTGGCAATGAAGGCTGCGAAAGATGTAGCACAAGGCATGGCACAATATGTAGATGCTATTAAATTACTTGAAGCTGCTAAAAAAGTTGAAGAACAACATTCGGTGGATAAATAAAATACAATTTTTTGTTGTTTTAGTGGATACTGTCATCAGTTTTTAGTAACTTTGCTCCCAAATATATCATATATTTCAAAATTATAATGGCTGAAACAAAAAAAATCAAGACAGCTCTTATTTCGGTCTTCCATAAAGATGGTTTAGAGGAGTTGCTTGCTAAACTGCATGAAGAGGGTGTAAAGTTCTTGTCTACAGGCGGTACTCAGAAGTTCATTGAGTCTTTAGGCTATGAATGTCAGACAGTAGAAAGCGTTACAACTTATCCCTCAATTCTCGGTGGTCGTGTGAAAACGCTCCATCCTAAAGTGTTCGGTGGTATCTTGGCTCGTCGTGACAAAGAGAGCGATTTAGCTCAAATGGCAGAATATGAGATACCTTCTATTGATTTAGTGATAGTGGATCTCTATCCTTTTGAGCAGACTGTTGCAAGCGGAGCTGCTGAAGCAGACATTATAGAAAAAATTGATATTGGTGGTATTTCATTAATCCGTGCCGGTGCAAAGAACTTTAGGGATGTTGTCATTGTTCCAAGTAAGGCGGAGTATGGAGTGCTGCTTGAGTTGCTTAAACACAATGGTGCACAGACAGAAATAGAAGACCGTAAGATGTTTGCAGAACGTGCTTTCGGTGTAAGTAGCCATTATGATACGGCGATACACAATTGGTTTGTAAAATAATAAATACAATATGGGATTTTTTTCTTTTATTCAAGAAATAGCGATGGACCTTGGTACAGCCAATACAATCATTATCAGTGATGATAAGATTGTGGTTGATGAACCGTCCGTTGTTGCCCTTGACCGTCGCACCGACAAGATGATTGCCGTGGGGGGAAAGGCAAAAATGATGTATGAAAAGACGCACGATAACATCAGAACCATTCGTCCTTTGCGCGATGGTGTTATTGCAGACTTCACAGCCTGTGAGCAAATGATGCGTGGCTTGATTAAAATGGTGCATTCAGGTAGACGACTTTGGTCACCTTCATTGCGCATGGTGATTGGTGTTCCCTCTGGTTCGACAGAGGTTGAGCTACGTGCTGTGCGCGACAGTGCAGAGCATGCAGACGGTCGTGACGTGTATTTGATTTTCGAACCTATGGCTGCTGCTATCGGTATTGGTATTGATGTAGAGGCACCGGAAGGTAATATGATCGTTGATATTGGTGGTGGTAGCACCGAAATTGCAGTCATTTCGTTGGGTGGTATCGTTAGTAATAACTCCATTCGTACGGCAGGTGACGATCTTACTGCTGACATTCAAGAGTATATGAGCCGTCAGCATAACGTCAAAGTGAGTGAACGTATGGCAGAAAGGATTAAGATACATGTTGGTTCTGCATTGTCTGATCTTGGTGATGAAGCCCCGGAGGATTTCATTGTTCATGGGCCTAACCGTATTACAGCACTCCCAATGGAAGTTCCTGTGTGCTATCAAGAGATTGCACATTGTCTTGATAAGACTGTGGCAAAAATTGAAAATGCAGTTCTTTCAGCACTCGAGAATACGCCACCCGAGCTTTATGCAGATATCGTGAGGAACGGTATTTATCTCAGTGGCGGTGGAGCTTTACTGCGTGGTCTTGATAAACGTCTGACCGATAAGATTAATATCCCGTTCCATATTGCTGAAGACCCGTTGCATAGTGTGGCAAAGGGAGCAGGTATTGCCCTCAAGAACATTGACCGTTTCTCGTTCTTGATGAGATAAATTAAATGTTAGGTGTTGGCAGAATGAATTTTCATTGTCAACACCTAATATTTCATGATAAATTCAGTTTATGCGTAATCTTTTAGATTTTCTCGTAAAATACAGCTATTGGTTCCTGTTTTTTGTCTTGGAGGCGGTGAGTTTTGTTCTGCTTTTCCAATTCAACAGCTATCAAGGAAGTGTATGGTTTTCATCGGCCAACGCCGTAGCGGGAAAACTCTATGAGACAACTTCAGCGGTAGAATCCTATTTTCAACTGTCCAAAATCAATACAGAACTTACCCAACGCAATTTATATTTAGAGCAAAGACTCTGTAAATTGGAAAAAGAGAAGAATGATTCTGTTGCAGATTCAACAATGGAAAACAGTCTGTTGCTCAAGAGTTTGCAGCCTTATCGATTGATTCCGGCCCAGGTTGTGAATATGAAATGGGGAAGAAAAGACAATCTTCTGACTATTGATAAAGGCGAGGCTGACGGTATTAAAAAAGACATGGGAGTAGTTTGTGGCACAGGTATTGTCGGCATAGTCTATCTTACGTCCGCCCATTATTCCATAGTTATTCCTGTCCTTAACTCTCAGTCTAACATCAGCTGTGTCATTCAGGGACGTGGCTATTTTGGTTATCTGCATTGGACAGGTGGTGATATTTCAGAGGCTTATGTTGACGATGTGCCACGCCATGCACATTTCAAACTCTATGAAAATGTCGTAACCAGTGGTTATTCCTCAGTTTTCCCAGCTGGTATTATGGTTGGAAAGATATTGCATGTGTATAATTCTGCCGATCAAATGTCTTATCGTTTACGCGTGAAACTATCTACAGATTTCGGTAGGTTACGTGATGTCTGTGTCGTAGACAACACGGCTTTGTCGGAGCAAATAGAGGTTATGCGTGCTGCAGAAGACTCTATCCGCATGAAAGAAGCGGGGAAAGCAAACTAAATTAAAAGGTAGGAGACAAAGAACATGAATATACAGATGTTAAGAGGAGCATTGCTCTTTGCGGTTCTTTTGCTTGTTCAGGTGTTGGTGTTTAACCATATCCATCTGTTCAACTGCGCCACACCTTTGCTTTATATCTATGTAGCGTTGCTCTTCCCACGTGACATTCCACGCTGGGCAGCTTTGGTTTCATGCTTTATTATGGGCTTCTTGGTTGACATGTTCTCCAACACTCCAGGGGTCTCCATGGCGTCACTCACGTTTCTCGGACTTATCCAGCCGTTCGTTTTGAATTTGTTCATGCAGCACGATAGCGCGGATGATTTGCAACCATCAATGCGTTCTTTAGGTTTAGGTAGGTTCTTTTCTTACACCGTTGTCATGGTACTTGTTTATTGCATACTGTTCTTCACACTTGAAACTTTCAACTTTTTCAATTGGATACAGTGGCTCGAAAGCATTGCGGGAAGCATGATAATCACTGTCATTCTTATTTTGACACTTGATAATTTCCGTTCAAGATAGGTGTAGAGAGTTAGAGATTGTCTGCTGGTTTATAACAAAAAACGATTATTATAGGTGAAATCTTATAATCTTGAAAATAGACGTTTTGTAATTGGTGGTGTAGCTTTAGCCATTGTGCTGGTCTATATCATCCGGCTTTTCACAATTCAATTACTTAGCGATGACTTCAAGAAGAATGCCGATAGTAATGCTTTTCTCAAGAAAATCGATTATCCTTCGCGTGGCGCTATTTACGATCGAAATGGCAAACTGATGGTTTATAACCAGCCTTCTTATGATATTATGGTTGTCATGAACGAGGCAAAAGGCCATATTGATACGCTCGAACTCTGCAATGCACTTGGTATCAGCAAGGAGTATTTCGTCAAACGGATGGATGATATCAAGGATCGTAACAAGAATCCTGGCTACAGTAGATTTACCGAACAGCTTTTCATGACGCAGCTTTCCGACAGGGAGTTCAGCGTATTTCGAGAGAAAATGTTTCGTTTCCCAGGCTTTTATGTGCAGAAAAGAAGTATTCGGCAATACACCTATCCCTATGCAGCTCATGTTCTGGGTGACATCGGTGAGGTTTCCGTTTCCGACATAGAAGAAGACAATTATTATCAACCGGGTGACTATATAGGCAAACTCGGTGTTGAAAAATATTACGAAAAGGAACTTCGGGGCGAGAAAGGTGTGCAGATTATGCTGCGTGATGCCCATGGAAGAATACAAGGAAGCTATCATAATGGGAAGTTCGATCGACGGCCTGTTGCCGGGCGCGACCTCACATTAAGTATTGATGTGAAGCTTCAGGCATTGGGCGAGCGCATGCTGCAAGGCAAGATTGGTAGCATCGTTGCTATTGAACCGGCAACGGGTGAGGTATTGGCAATGGTCTCATCGCCGACATATGACCCTCGTAATCTTGTTGGTCGACAGCGCAGCAAGGCCCATGCAGCCCTCTCGCGCAATGTATGGAAACCGCTCCTCAACCGTTCTATCATGGGACAATATCCACCAGGATCAACCTTCAAGACAACGCAAGCGCTGACCTATCAGACAGAGGGTATCATCACACCCAACACGATGTTTCCTTGTCATCATGGCTTTTCATACCGTGGTTTGCACGTAGGTTGCCATGGACATGCGTCACCTCTGAACCTCATTGAGGCCATCAGCACGTCTTGCAACGGTTATTTCTGCTGGGGACTCTATTATATGCTGGGCAATCGACGTAAATATGGCAACGTACAGAAAGCCATGGATCGCTGGCGTGACTATATGGTGAGCATGGGATTTGGCTATAAATTGGGTATTGATCTGCCTGGTGAGAAGCGTGGCTTGATACCGAATGCCTCGTTTTATGACCGAGCTTACCATAAATCATGGAATGGATTGACGGTTATCAGCATTGCTATCGGACAGGGAGAAGTTAATCTTACACCGCTTCAAATAGCAAATCTTGGAGCCACCATTGCCAACCGAGGTTATTTTTACACGCCTCATGTGGTGCGAAAGGTGCAGGGATTGCCACTCGATACAGCCTTCACGCACCGTCATCGCACGATGGCCAGTGCACGAGCTTACAGTGCTGTGGTTGCAGGTATGCGCTCCTCAGCTTTGAAGGGAACCTGTAAGGCGCTCGGACATCTGCCGTTCACGGTCTGCGGAAAGACCGGAACGGCACAGAACCGCGGTCAAGACCACTCGGTTTTCATGGGATTTGCACCAATGGATAATCCTAAGATAGCCATTGCGGTCTATGTAGAGAATGGTGGATTTGGTGCTGATTTTGCTGTACCAATAGCCGGAGTGCTCTTCGAACAATATATGACAGGTAAACTTTCACCGTCGGCTGAGCGCATGGCCACGGCCTTACAGAATCGCAGAATAGCTTATGGTTCGAACAACAGATAAACAACCCAGTGTGCTTCGTTCGCTTGATTGGTGGACGGTAGGCATCTATATAGCCCTCCTTGTCTTTGGTTGGGTGAGTGTTTGCGGTGCAAGTTACACCTACGGTGACACTGATATTTTCAGCCTTTCCACTCGTTCAGGCATGCAGATAGTCTGGATTGGCACATCATTGTTCTTGGGCTTGGTGCTGCTTTTGCTTGACGACCGCTTCTATGATACGTTTTCCTATGTCATCTATGCAATATTATTGTTACTGCTTTTCCTTACGATCTTCAATCCACATGAGATAAAAGGTTCGCGTTCCTGGCTTGTCTTAGGTCCACTCCGACTGCAACCGGCAGAGTTTGCAAAGTTTGCAACCGCCCTCGCTGTAGCCAAATTGATGGGTTCTTACGGCTTTAACATCCACCATTGGAAAGATTTCGTTGCGGCATGTGGCGTTGTCTTGTTGCCCATGCTTTTCATTGTGGCCCAGAAAGAGACGGGGTCGGCGTTGGTTTATCTGTCGTTCTTCCTGATGTTCTATCGTGAGGGAATGCCTGGAAGCATTCTGTTTACGGGTGTGGCCATGGTGGTTTATTTCGTTGTGGGCATTAAGTTTGAAGGCGTTTCTTTGTTGCAAACACCAACCTCCTTAGGCGTTTTTGTCGTCATTTTGCTTATTCAGACGTTTACATCTGTAATGGTCAACGTCTATTGTCGCAATAAGAAACTGATGTGGTACATGCTCGGTGGCAGCTTTGGAGCAACGTTGTTGGCGCTGCTTTTCTCGCTTTATGTGATACCGTTCAACATTATTTGGGTACAGTTGCTTGTCACTGTTATCATTGTGGGCTATCTCTTGGTGGAGTGGCTACGCACGCGTTTGTCTAATTATTTCTTTATTTTGGCCTTTGCAATAGGGTCGATAGCTTTCTTCTATTCGGCCGATTATGTGCTCAACAATGTGCTCGAACCTCATCAGCGCGTGCGTATCAATGTCTTGTTGGGCCTTGATGACGACCTCAGTGGTGCAGGGTATAACGTTCATCAGAGTGAGATTGCCATTGGATCGGGTGGTTTGCGAGGCAAAGGTTTCCTTAATGGAACGCAGACGAAGTTGAAGTTTGTCCCCGAACAAGATACCGATTTCATCTTCTGTACGGTTGGAGAAGAAGAGGGGTTCTTCGGTTCGGCAGGCGTACTCATTCTCTTTCTGCTGCTTATCCTGCGTCTTATTCATCTTGCCGAACGACAACCTTTCGCCTTTGGGCGCATCTATGGCTATTGCGTATTAAGCATATTCCTCTTCCATGTGTTTATCAATGTGGGCATGGTGCTCGGACTTACACCTGTGATTGGCATTCCATTGCCTTTCTTCAGCTATGGAGGTTCTTCGCTATGGGGCTTTACTTTCTTACTGTTTATCTTCCTTCGAATAGATGCAGGAAGAAATCTTGTGCGCATAGAATAGGGGAATTGTCTTGCAATTTGGCTGTTGTATAGCGTGGGATAATTCTTTGTCAGGTTTCTGCGAAGCTTTAGTTTGGTGATATTTCACTACACAAGAGCTCTTGATTTTGTAAAGATTGTTAGCAGGTTTTTAACACTTCCGGAGCAGACCAAATAGAAATGAAAACCTGTCTTTACTGTCAGTATAAAGCCATTTTATGGCCTTGACGTCCCTGTTTCTATCCCTTTGGCATGTAACTCTATTCATCTGATACCTCAATTCTGGATAATATAAGATAAGGTTCCATTTACATGGCGTTGCAATTTGTATTGAATAACCTCACAACTAAAGTCATTTTACGATATAAAGTGACTCAAGTTACATCGCAAGATGATTTATAAAATACAACTAATTGGAAATAAACAAGTTACCTTGTTTGTCAAATTGAATAGGTAACGATTTGGAAACGAGCGAACTACTTGGTATCGCTGTTTTCTGCCTAACAAAGAACGCTTGTTATTCTGTCTGCAAAGATAATACTTTGTTACCGAATAACAAGCGTTTTCAAAGAAATATTCACATATCTGCATTTTGGATTGTTGCTGTTGGAGTTGCTATAATCCTCTCCCTCGCTTCTTCTTTCTGTTAGCTTGGTTTCTGAGCTTGCGCTGCCATGCGGTCTCGGCATAGTCATCGCCATGTGTCGTTGGCGTAATCATTCCGCCTACTCCCTCCACCAAATCATCGGCTGTGCTGATGGCTGCATCTGCCATATCTCTTATAGTTTGTGCGATTTTTGGCGTTTCCTTAGTTGGTGGTAGACTATATGAACGGCTTGGGGGTACGAGTTGATAGCCAGCATCCTTAGTATCTGTATGCTTTGACGATTTGCGTATTACTTGGTCAGATATATTCGTATCGGCTTTTTTACCTGCCTCGAAGTTCTTCTGTAAGGAACGATAGCCAAACTCCCTGCCGACTTCCGATGCCTTGAACGCATATTCTCCGTATGAGAACTTCAAGCCATAGACCTTGCTCTGCTTGTTCTTCATACGTTCTATGGTTACTCCATGCTTGTTCAATTCATAGAGGAACATAGAATGTCCTGTGATACCTGTACTTTTGTACTTTTCAAGTT
>SKDY01000122.1_pt1 | contig 68682 bp, 66 predicted proteins | sample 4826591 | NCBI WGS metagenome assembly SKDY01 (sample SAMN11008823, study PRJNA524170) | human gut metagenome | biome: Human fecal sample; material: Feces; isolation source: fecal sample from pouch patient p10, p22 | host: Homo sapiens | place: Israel: Tel-Aviv | collected 2016-06-15 | reverse complement strand
GAGATTCGGCAGCAACGTCTGACTCTGCGTCACGAATCCGATCACCCGGTTGCGTATCGCCGACATCTGTCTGTCACGTAAGGCGACGATATTCCGCCCATCAAGCGTGATCGTGCCGTCAGTAGGACGCAGCAATCCGGTAATGAGGTTGAGCAGCGTACTCTTGCCGTTGCCGGAACGCCCCACGATGGCGATGAATTCACCTTCCCTCAGAATGAGGTTCACATGATCGACCGCCGCGAACGGCTTGCCACGGCGCGTGAATTCACGGGTCAGATCGTGCAGCTCCAATACGTTCATGCTCACTCCCCCTCCCTCAACGTCAGATAGGTTTCCGGTGCGGACAGTTTCACCGCGGTGGCGATGGATGCGATCACACCGGTAATCACCGCGAATACGAAACTCACGGCGATCAGCAGCATTACGTTCCACACGCCGGATTGCAGATAAGGCAGTTGCAAACGCAGCGACGGCACAAAAGACAGCGGACAACGATTTGGCTGATGCCCAGGCCCAAGCCGCCAAGGATTTGGCAGCTGACCAAGCAGCAGCTAAGACGGCTATCAATACGTCAATCGACAACATCACGGATGATATCGTGGCCATTAATAAGGACATTGCGGACTTGAAGGATTTGGTAGCGAAGAACCCAGATGATACTGAGATTGCGGATAAGTTGGCGGATGCACAAAACCAATTGACAACAGCTGAAGATGCTTTGTCAGATGCGCAAGACCAATTGGCAGCCGTTAACGATGCCAAGATTCCGGCTGATGTGGCAACAGCACAGTCAACGGGCGAAACAGCAGAAGCGACGGCCGACACGGCCAAGACGACGGCTGATCAGGACGTCAAGGATGCGCAAACGAAGAGTGACGAAAACTTGGCGGCAGCTAAGGATGCAGCTGACAAGTCGATTGCGGATAACATTGCGGCCATCGAAGACTCATTGGCAAACATCACGGATGATGTCGCAACATTGACGGATATTGCAGCGAAGAATCCGGATGATGCATTGATTGCCGACTTGTTGGCTGATGCGAAGGCACAGCAAACAACAACTGAAAACAAGTTGGCGGATGCTAAGCAACAAGCCGCCGATGTCGCATCAGCTGAAACGCTGGCTGACGTTGCTGACCTAGTTGAAGCGGCTACATCTGATCAAACAGATGCAACGACGGCGGAGACGCAAGCAGATAACGACGTTAAGAGTGCCCAAACGCAAAGCAACGAAAACTTGGCGGCAGCTAAGGCAGCTGCTGATACGAGTTTGGCTGATGATATTAAGCAAATTCAGCAAAATATCTCAGACATCACGGCTGATATTGCAACCTTGCAAGACTTGGCTGACAAGAACCCTGGTAATAACACGATTGCCGACTTGTTGGCGGATGCTAAGACGCAATTGAGTGAGTCTAATCAATCATTGGCTGACGTGCAAAACACGGCTAACCAAATTGCGTCAGCTGAAACGTTGGCAGATGTTGCTGATTTGGTTGCCTCAGCTGATAAGCAAACAACGCTATCAAATGGGGATGCAACGCAAGCGCAAGATGATGTTGATAAGGCGCAAGCTGAGTCAACCAAGCAATTGACGGACGCGCAAGATAAGGCGACGACGAATGCTGACAAGATCATTGCATCAATCAACCAAAACATTGCCGGCATTGACGAGGATATTCGTCAGTTGCAACAACTTGTGACGGATAATCCAAACGATACGGAAATTGCTGACAAGTTGGCTGATGCACAACAACAATTGGCTGATGCAAACAGCTCATTGTCAGATGCTGAAGCGCAAAAGGATGCGATTACCAAGGCGACAACATTGGCTGATATCACAGATATCAACAATGCATTGAGCCATGATGATGCATCGGCTGGTGTCGATAAGGAAACGGCTGACAAAGATTTGGCCGACGCCCAAGCAAAGGCTGCCGAGAATTTGGCCGCTGCAAAGTCAGCTGCTAAGCAAGATTTGACGGATGATATCGCAGCTATCCAAGATGATGTGGATGAGACACAACGTATCGTTGACCGCTTGTCAGACATTGCTGCGAAGAACCCAGGTGATTCAGAAATCGGCGCTGCGTTGACGAATGCCCAAAACCAATTGGACAAGGCTGAGTCGGCATTGGCTGATGCCAAGGATCAATTGGCAACGGTTGATGATGCGAAGACGCTGGCGCAAGTTGATGAAAAGACGGCTGCAGGGGATGCTGACGTGGCTGCTGCTGAAGCTGCTCGTCAAGCTGCCGATACTGACTTGCAAAATGCTGGTGCGAAGTCTGCTGATAACTTGAATAACGCGATTGCTGATGCGAATAAGCAAGCTGATGCTAATTTGGCTGCTATTCAAGAAGACATCGAGCAAATTAAGGATGATATTGCAGCGTTGTCAAAGATTGCTGCGGATAATCCAAACAGCACGAAGATTGCCGATTTGTTGGCCGATGCCAATAAGCAATTGACTGAAGCACAAGGCCGTTATAAGGATGCACAAGCTGATAAGGACGCTCTGGCTCAAGCCACAACTTTGGCTGAAGTTTCTGATTTGACCGATGACATTGCTGATAAGACAACGGCTGCCGATGTTGACCGTAAGCAAGCTGACCAAGATTTGGCGAATGCTAAGACGACGGCAGCGGATGACTTGGCGGATGCTAAGGAAGCAGCCAAGGATGCAATCCAACAACAATTGGACCGTGTTGATGATGAAATCAAGCAAATTCAGAAGGATATCGATGAGTTGACGCAATGGGCGAAGGATCATCCAAACACGCCTGAGGTTCAACAGGCATTGGATGATGCTAAGCAACAATTGGCTGACGCAAAGGATGCCAAGGACACGATTGTTGATCAATTGATTGATGTTAACCAAGCTAAGACAGCTGATGATGCTAAGGCGATCAATGATGTCGCCCAAGAAGCTGGTGAAAAGGCAACCGATGCGGTTAAGGCGGCTGATAAGGATGTCGCTGATGCTAAGAAGGCGGTTGCTGATGACATGGCCAATGCCAAGTCTGAAGCCAAGGATCAATTGAACAAGGTGCAATCAGCCCTTGAAGATGCTCGTGCTCAACTGGTAGCAATTGAGACAGCGGAAACGCCAGCTCAAATTGACGCAGCAACGAACCAAATTGGTGTTGACCAAGTTGTTGGTAACCAAGCAACGCAACGTGCAGAACAACTCTTGCGTGAAGCACAGGATATTGCTAATGGTCTTTCAACGACGGCAACGATTGTACAGGCGCTCGGTAGTGGTCAATCAGTACCACAAACAGCCATGTTGCCATACACGGTTACTCAAACGGTTGTTTTGCCAACCCAAGTTTCAGGTATTGCGCAAGCAACTGAAGCGGTGGCAACGCAAGTCGGTGAGCAATTGCCAGTTGAAGGTGTCGCAGCTTATGTTGGTCAACGTTTGTTGGCTGAAGGTAAGGCGACCCGTGGCGCTCGTATTCAAGACCGACTAATTAAGTCGGATGATGAAACGAAGACTAATGATGCTCGTAGTGGATTCTGGGATCGTCCATACTATCTAGGCGGACGATTTAGCAAGGACTGGAACTTACAACCATTTACGCTTGTAACTGTTTTGTTGTTCAGTATGTTCCTTGGATGGTTCTTCTTGCCAACAAAAAAGAAGGAAAATGAACAATAATAAACGTTGATATATCAACGTTTCATACGAAAAGCACACAATGAAAATGCATTGTGTGCTTTTTATTTTAAAAAAGGGGTTGCAAAGTGTTCAGAAGGTATGTATAATAATTTTTGTTGTTGAGCGAGAGATATCGCAAAGCACAAAACATAATGGACGTTTAGCTCAGCTGGGAGAGCACCTGCCTTACAAGCAGGGGGTCACAGGTTCGATCCCTGTAACGTCCATTGGTCGCATGGTCTAGTTGGTTAGGACGTTCGCCTGTCACGCGAAAGATCACGGGTTCGAATCCCGTTGTGACCGTATAATTAAATATTACGTCTCCATTTTAGGGGTATAGTTTAACGGTAGAACGACGGTCTCCAAAACCGTTGGTGGGGGTTCGATTCCCTCTACCCCTGCCATGGCGGTAGTGGTGAAGTGGTTAACACATCGGTTTGTGGTACCGACATGCGTGGGTTCGATTCCCATCTACCGCCCTGACGTAATGTTTAATAAATTGCCGTTGTGGCGGAATAGGCAGACGCGCTGGACTCAAAATCCAGTTCCCGCAAGGGAGTGTGGGTTCGACCCCCACCGACGGCATTTCAAAATGAAACGTCCGGAAACGGGCTTTTTATTTTGAACAAATCAATATCGGGACGTAGCTCAGCTTGGTAGAGCACCTGGTTTGGGACCAGGGGGTCGCAGGTTCGAATCCTGTCGTCCCGATCATTAGAGGTTTAGGTTCGCCTAAGCCTCTTTTTTTGTACTGTCAGCACGCAACTTCTGTTGTAAAATGAACTTAGCATAGAACAAGTGAGGGATAAGATATGGCTAACGAACCAATTACAAATGAATCATATCAACAATTACTCGTTGATTTAGGTGTCGGTGGTCCTCAAGTCGGTGAGAAGAGTTTCAATTTAGCTGATGGTTTTCATGTCCGGGATGAAGCAGGTACTGAAGAGGTTTATAACTATTGGGATGTTATTCGCCGTGCTGACGAGACGTATTGGTCACCACTAAAGGGTGATCGTAAGACCCTATATGATATTACTGACTATCAAATTCAAGCCAAGTCTACGGGTGAATGGATGAGCATTGCTGACTGGTTTGCAATGGATCGTGTTTAATTAGAGGAGCAGCTTATGAAAGCAACATACTTAAGACAAGCGATGTATGCCTTCGCGATGGGTGATGCATTTGGCGTCCCTTATGAATTTAAAGACCGTGATACTTATGAAGTATCATCAGAAATGGTGGGATATCAAACGCATTCACAACCAAAAGGTACGTGGAGTGATGATACTAGCTTAACGCTAGCAACTATTAATGCTTTGTTTGAACCCTTTGATTTAAAGACGGTGATGGGAAATTTTGTTGACTACCTGGAGAATGGCGCATTTACGCCCTATGGTGAAGTGTTTGACGTCGGTAATGGTACGTCAGCCGCAATTAAGTCATACGAGGAGACTGGTGATACGGGTTACTTCCGTCCAGAGGATGAGCTGAACAATGGTAATGGTGCTTTGATGCGTGTTTGGCCAGTCGCTTTTTATGAGTTTGATTCTGATCGCACAATCGAAGAAATTAGTGATGAGTTGACAGGACTAACGCATGGCCACCGTCGTTCTCGCTTGGCATCACGGTTCTTTATCTATTTCCTACGCATGATGCCACGCGTACAAAATGTGGAACGTGCTCTAGACATGGCGATTCGCCGTTCTAACCGCACGGCGATGGAAACGGCAGCACTTGAAACAGAAGAACTAGGCTGGCTTGCTATTACTGATGAGCAATCATCAGCGGATATCATCTCGCGTCTTAAGGCTATGACGCGAGATGAGGTGCCTAGTTCAGGATATGTTGTGGATACGTTGCAAGCTGTTCTGTGGACCTTATTACACACCACGAGCTTTGCGGAAGCTGTTCAGACAGCAGCTGCACTAGGTGATGATACGGATACGATTGCAGCCTTAGTGGCAGTTATCATGACGTTTGCTGATCCAGATTTCCCAGCCGAGTGGATGGCTGATTTGGGTGCTAAAGAAAAGATTGAACGTGAATTGTTACTGGCTGATGAGTCAGGAAAATTTGCTTAAAAAAAGAGATTAACACTTTACGCTGTTTAAAGGCGTAGGTGTTAATCTCTTTTTTTATCACAGCAGCTGTTGGTCTAAAACCCCTGACTTCAGTCAGGGGCAAGACCAAAGACGCACCTGATAAGGGCGACTTGGTCACGTCGGAGGTCTAAGACCACCGACATTCCCAGTCTGCTTTATTTCCGATAACGTTGTATGAATGTTGTTAGCACAAATAGAACGATACCGATTAAACTTAGCCAACGACCAATGGTTAAACCTGGTGTCTCGTACGTTAATTGAATGTTGTTTTGACCACTGTGTAGGGGAATACCAATGAAACCATTATTGATTTTCTGAAGGTCGTAACCCTTGGCTGACCAACCTGAGCTGTACGGAATGGTCGTTGCCAATACACGAGGCGTCTTTACTGACACGCTTGTTGTGACTGCATCATCAGTTAGATGAACACGTGGAGCGGTTGCTTGTGTTGCCTTAGCAACCTTAGTAAAGCGCTTATCAGTAGGAATGGCCTCAATTGAGACATCGAACTCATATGTGCCAGGTCGCGAGAAGGTTAGCGGGATGAATTGTTCCTGACTAGTTTTCGTTGCCTGCCCCAGATTCAACGTGACGCTTTGACGTGGGTTAAAGAAGGACAGGTTCGTTTGACCGGTTTGTGTTGTACTCATTTCACGATCCGCATAACCAGCGGTAATCGTATAACCACCGATTTCATTACCAGCATTCTTGATATTATGTTGGTACCAGTTCCATGAGTAGGCAGCCGTATTGTGACGTAAATCAGGCTCGTTTTGCGGGTTACGACTCGCTTGCTCATAATCATATTCGTACTGTGCCAAAGCCTGGTTATGTTGCTCTGTTAACGACGCAGGGTGGCACGTGATATGTGACAAGGTTAAATGCAATTCCGTCCCCTTAAGTGCCTTATCAGCTGGTAAGAAGATACCATCGGGCAACAATGACGCATGGGTTGTATAACGGAAATGTACGCTGCTTTTCGCCGGTTTTGTTTGGTCGGTACGAACCTTAGCTGATGTCACCTTTTTAGCAAAGGCTGAAGTTTCGCCTGATGTCACACTTGGGACAACGACACTATCGGCTAACGTAGCTTCTTTTTTTGTTGCAGATAGTTGGTTAAAGTCACGTTGCGCAATGGTATATTTTGGTAAATATACCAACGGATACGCATTCTGTGACGTTAAAACATTTTGACCATTGACCATGACATCTGACTGTTCTTCATACGAAGCTGGCGTCAGTGTGTCAGGATTTTGAAAACGCTGGTTAATACCCAAAACGTTGCTTAAGACATCGCGATTATCGAGATTACCCGTTACATCATTGGGATTTGATGGGGCAACTTCCAACGCTGTCATTAGGTTACCAACTGCACCGTTTTGGAGTGACCAGTAACTTTCAACGTTATTAACATGGCTTAGGATAGGTAGATTAGTTGCCGGCGCAATACCGGTTGCGTTGCTAAGCTGGTTATCGACAAAACTACGTTCGAACTTGTTTGAGGTTGGTTCGTAGTTTTTTTGATTGGCCAAAAGCTTTTTCACCGACTGAGTAGATAACATGTCACTTTGATTTGGGTTGGTGTTATCAGTGTGGTTACGACTCGTAATTAACACAACGTTGAATAACGTTAGCCCAACTAACAGCCAAGCGAGCTTTGGGCGTGATAGGTGATGTTGTGTGAACCACAACACAGCGACCGTGCCGAAGAACCAAGCAATGACTAGACCAAAACGCATGTTCAGATTGAAACTACTCATGATAAACAGTGAAGCGGTTGATAAGATTCCAACTAGTGAAAATGCTAGATAATCACGAGCGGTAAGTTGTTTTAACTGGCCAAGCATAACGATGGTCATCAGGCTAATTGGTAACGCCAACATGAAAATCCAACGGTTGGAAGGGGACGAGCCCCCATTCAAAAGGCCAGCGAAAACGGGTAGTAAAACCCCGATGAAACTGATTAGCCAAATGCCAGCATATGGCTTGTATGATCGCCACCGACGAATGCTAAAAATAATGGCCATGACACTGAGGGCGCTAAAGCCACCAGTCAACCAAAAGTCAGGTGTCGTTAAATTACCAATCAAGTTACCCGGTAAGCCTAAGTAGTAATAGGCGGGGTAGACTGTTAGTCCGTTAGCTAATGACTTACCAGAACGAGCAGACTGTAGGACTGCCATGATGCTTGGAAAGAATAAAATCATAGGTAATAATGCACCAATGATAGCATTGGCTAACAAAGCTAAGTGTTTGCGCCAATTCAACCAATTCTGATTAAGCCATTGATAGCCCAACCAAAAGACAATAGCACCGATGGCCATCATAAAGGCGAAATAAAAATTATTCCATAACGTCCACGCAACTAATACAGTGAACCAGCCATAGCGGTGTTTGCGCAATGCGCGATGCAACGTCAAAATCAGCAATGGGAAAATAATTAATGGGTTTAAAAAGAATGGATGTTCAAAGGCAGCAAAGGCAGTATATCCGAAAAAGATATAACCGAAAGTTCCGATTAGATATTGCCAATTTTGCTGTTTGGGCACGAAATGGCGTGCCGTGACGATAAAACTTAAACCAGCTAAACAGAGCCGGATGACAATACTTAAGTTGTAATAGGCCAGCACATGCGCTTTGCTGACTAAGGCAACCCCGTACGTGAAAATATCACCCATCGTGTAATAAGCAAACGTTTGGAGGTAATCCGCGCCAAGTCCGACTTGCCATTGCCAGGCGTTCGGCCATTCATGATTGAATAGCAAGTTTTTCAAATCGCCTTGCCATTGCACCAAAGCCGGAAAGTGTTGTGCAATCCCATCTGATTGCCAGACAAGCGACGTTCCGGTTAAGTAGTAGGGCAAAAAAATAGCCCCAGCGGTTAATACAAATAAAAGTGTGTATTCGACAAAAAGATTTTGCCACCACCGAAAGGTTTGTTTCATATTTAAATCTCCTTGAAAGAAGTCCCTTCATTATATCATCATCGCCAAAACATGATTTCGTAAAACGTTTAACGGTTACTGGATGTTAGGAAGCCTAACAAAAAGACATACTTTGGGCATAAATACACGGTACACTAGTCAAAATTTATTAAAGAGGTGACTAAATAAGATGAGACACGAGAGCGATTCTTTAGGAACAGTTTCAGTACCAGCAACGGCATATTACGGGGTGCACACACAGCGTGCCGTTGAGAATTTTCCAATTACAGGGGAACTGGTTAACCCGGAATTAATTCGCGGACTGATTGAAATCAAGGAAGCCGCCGCGTTGGTTAATGCGGCAGCTGGCGACTTGCCAATTGAAACAGCTGACGCCATTGTGGCAGCAACTAAGCAACTTTTGCAGCAACCAATCGACTACACGATGTTCCCACTTGATCCAATTCAAGGAGGTGCTGGCACAAGTATGAACATGAATGTGAATGAAGTTGTGGCTAATCTGGCGTTGGAATTGTTAGGGGATGAAAAGGGAAATTACGCCCGTATTAATCCAAACGATCACGTTAACCGTGGTCAGAGTACAAATGACGTTTACCCATCAGCTGGTAAGTTAGCCATGATTCGTTTGATGGCACCATTGTTTGATGAGTTGGAAGCTTTAATTTCTACGCTGGGGGCGAAGGCTGACGAATTTGCCCGCGTCTACAAAATGGGACGTACGCAACTGCAGGACGCGGTGCCGATGACGCTTGGAAATTCATTCCACGCCTATTTGAAGCCATTGCGTCGTGATTTGCGTCGTTTGCAAGACGCGGAAGCTGCCTTGCACACTCTGAACTTGGGTGGCTCAGCAATTGGTTCAGGTATTAATGTGTCATACCACTACCAAGTACACGTTATTCCAAAGCTGGAAACCGTGACTGGCTTAGAATTATTCCAAGCTGTCGACTTGTTTGATGCCACGCAAAACTTGGATGTGTTTACGACGTTATCAGGTGCTTTGAAGACGCTAGCGGTCAACCTATCAAAGATGAGTAATGATTTGCGTTTGCTAAGTTCTGGCCCACGATCAGGCTTGAGCGAAATTAACTTGCCTGCGCGTCAGGCGGGAAGTTCAATCATGCCAGGAAAGGTTAACCCAGTTATTCCAGAAGTTGTGAATCAGGTTGCCTTTGAAGTGATTGGCAATGATGCCACGATTACGGCGGCTGTTGAAGCAGGACAACTGGAATTGAATGCGTTTGAGCCAGTTTTGTTCTATCGTATGTTTGCATCAATCACGCATTTGACGTCGGCCATGAAAACGTTCCGTGAACATGCCATTGCTGGTATTACTCACAATGAAGAACGCTTGGCTAAAGACATTGATTTGTCGGCATCGTTTGCAACAGCGATGGCGAACATGGTTGGGTATAAGCAAGCAGCCGAGTTGGCGAAGGAATCGCTTAAGACGAACCGGCCATTGCGTGAGTGCGCGATTGCATCTGGTATCTTTACGGATGAGCAACTGGCTCACATCTTTGCAGTTGAAGAAATTGTCGTAAATGCGCGTACGCCTGAACATGGATTGGTGCTAAAGCGCGCCGGATACACAAGCTAAACAAAAACAAGACTTTTTTCATAAATAAAACACAGTAAATATTTAATATCGATATTATGCGTTTTACAGGAAAATTCATAAAATTGTAACGTATTTCCCTGAAAGCGTTTACATATGAACATATGTAGGGTACAATTTGTTTTGTACCTAAGGGATTAATAAATTTAAGGAGCGTGGCAATTATGGTGAATTTCATTATTGCTAGTCACGGCGAGTTCGCTGCCGGCATCCGTCAATCAGGTCAAATGATCTTCGGGGAGCAAGAGAACGTACAAGTTGTAACGTTTATGCCAAACGAAGGTCCAGAGGACTTGATGAAGAAGTATGACGATGCGTTGGCAACGTTTGAGCCAGAGGGACAAGTTTTGTTCCTTGTGGATTTGTGGGGCGGGTCACCGTTTAACGCGGCAACTCGTATTCAAGCACAACACGAAGATCGCATGGCGATTGTGTCAGGTTTGAACCTACCAATGTTGGTAGAAGCATATGGTGCTCGTTTCTCAATGGAAACGGCTGCCGAAATTGCACACTACTTGGTACCAGTTGCCAAGGAAGGTGTGAAGTCAATTCCTGAAACGGAAGAGGCAACACCAGCTACTGAAGCTACTTCATCAGATGAAGCAGCACCAGCAGTAGCTGCGGGGGATATTAATGAAGTAAAGCACTCTGGTGAGCGCCAAATTGACGTTCGCTTGGCTCGTATTGATTCACGTTTGTTGCACGGACAAGTTGCAACGGCTTGGACGAAGTCAGTACAACCAAACCGTATTATCGTTGTTTCAGACGGTGTTGCTAAGGATGAGTTGCGTAAGACATTGTTGGTACAAGCCGCACCAGTTGGTGTAAAGGTTAACGTTGTGCCAATTCAAAAGTTGGTTGATGTTTGGGATGACCCACGTTTCGCCTCAGTTAAGGCCTTGTTGTTGTTTGAAACACCTCAAGATGTCGCTGCAGCGGTTAAGGGTGGCGTTAAGTTGGACAAGGTTAACATCGGTTCAATGTCTCACTCAGAAGGTAAGCGCATGGTGACGAACGCCGTTGCCGTTGACGACGAAGACGTGAAGACGTTGGAGTACTTGCGTGACCAAGGTATCACTTTCGATGTTCGAAAGGTGCCAAGCGATCAAAGCAAGGATATCTTCGACTTGTTGAAGTAATCACAATTGAATAACTACTATATTATTGCTAAGAAATTATTTGGGAGGATGAACGCATGATTTCAGCGTTTTTCGTAATTCTAATCGCATTCTTGGCCGGTGTTGAAGGAATCTTGGACGAGTTCCAATTCCACCAACCACTGGTCGCTGCAACGTTGATTGGATTGGCAACTGGTCACCTAATGGAAGGTGTTATCCTTGGTGGAACGTTGCAAATGTTGGCTTTGGGATGGATGAACATCGGAGCCGCTATCGCACCCGATGCCGCTTTGGCATCAGTTGTTTCAGCTTACTTGGTTACTGGACCTGCACAAGTTGACATCAAGACTGGTATGGCCATCGCTATTCCTTTGGCCGTTGCCGGACAAATCTTGACGATCGGTGTTCGTACGATTACGGTTGCCTTGGCTCACGTCGCTGACCGCGAAGCTGAAAAGGGTAACATCGCAGGTGTTGAGCGTGTCCACTGGTTGGCTTTGGTCTTCCAAGGATTGCGTATCGCTATCCCAACGGCAATCGTTATGGCCGTTGGTGCCGGACCTGTTAACGCCGCTTTGAACGCTATCCCAGAAGTGATTACTAAGGGATTGGCCGTTGCCGGTGGATTTATCGTGGTTGTTGGTTATGCCATGGTTATTAACATGATGGCAACTGCTGAGTTGTGGCCATTCTTCTTCTTGGGATTTGCCCTATCAGCTGTTACAGAATTGAACTTGATTGCAATGGGTATCATCGGATTGGTACTTGCATTGATTTACCTACAATTGTCACCAAAGTTTAACGGCGGTAACGGTGGTGGATCAAACGGCGGCGGTTCTGCCGGCGGAAATGGTGGCGACCCAGTCGATGCCATTTTGAACAACTACTAGTAGCAGGGGGAATAACATCATGTCTGAATTAGTAAAGAATGAAGTTCACTTGACTAAGAAGGAACTTCGTGCAACTTGGTGGCGTTCATTCTTCTTGCAAGGTTCATGGAACTACGAGCGTATGCAAAACGTTGGTTGGGCATTCGCCATGATTCCTGCAATCAAGAAGTTGTACTCATCAAAGGAAGATCGTGCCGCAGCTTTGAAGCGTCACTTGGAATTCTTTAACACACACCCATACGTGGCTTCACCAATCTTGGGTGTTGAAATGGCTTTGGAAGAGCAACGTGCAAACGGTGCTGATATCGATGACGAAACGATTCAAGGTGTTAAGGTCGGAATGATGGGACCTTTGGCCGGTGTCGGTGACCCAATCTGGTGGGGAACTGTTCGTCCAGTGCTTGGAGCCTTTGCAGCTGGTATGGCGCAAGGTGGTTCAATCATGGGACCAATCATCTTCTTCGTTGTTTGGAACGTCTTGCGTATGGGATTCTTGTGGTACACACAAGACCTTGGTTACAAGCAAGGAACTAACATCACGCAAAACTTGGCCGGTGGTGCCATGCAAAAGATTACGATGGGTGCATCAATCCTTGGTATGTTTATCATGGGTGTGCTGGTTCCTCGTTGGACGACGATGAACTTCCCATTGGTTGTTTCAAAGGTTAAGGTACAAGACGGTGCTGGTGTTGATATGGGAAGCTTGGCTTCACAAATCAACGACGGACACGTTTCAGTATCAAAGTTGATCGAAATCGTACAACAAATCCAAGGTGGTCAAACTTTGGGTGCTTACAAGATTACGACGTTGCAAGACACGTTGAACCAATTGATTCCTGGTTTGGCACCATTGCTATTGTTGTTCTTGGTATTGTGGTTGCTACGTAAGCGCGTATCAGCTATCACAATCATCTTCGGATTGTTCGCCGTTGGTATCTTGGCTTACGCACTTGGTATCATGGGATAATCATTCGAACGATATAATGTTTGCTAAAATGGTAGGAGGCGGAAACGCCTGCTACCATTTTTAGTTAGAAAAGAGTTGGCGGACACACACCACCAACTAAATTAAAACAATCCCCTAACTAAGGGGATACATATCAATAGTAGAGGAAAAAGTTATGGTACAAGCACTTAATACAAAAATTGATCTAGAGGGTAACGCAAATGCGATGATGTCACCGGTTAACATCAAACAGGGGCGTATGTTTTATGGTGACCGTGGTATGGAATTCCGTGCTAACGCTGGTGGTGGTTATGTCCAAATTCCTTGGGATAATGTTGAATCAGTCAGCATGGAAATCTTTTTGAATTTCTATTACCGTGGTTTCTTTGTTAAGACAACGGCCGGGCAAGAGTTTGAATTCGTTGGCGCTAAGGCAAAGCAAGCGGTTGAAATTTTCCGTTCACACCTTAAGCCTGAACAAATTCGTCGCCGTAAAGGTGTCTTGGAACGTAAAAAGTAAGTTTGCTATAATGGCGTTGAAAGGACGGTTAGCATGAAGACAATTAATTTGATCGTTGTGCGTCATGGTAAGACGTACTTTAATCGCTATAACAAGTTACAAGGATGGGGAAACTCGCCACTGACTGAGGCAGGGATTGCTGATGCACAACGCGTTGGTGAGACGCTGGCGAACGTTTCATTCAAAGCAGCTTATAGTTCGGATACAACCCGTGCGATGGATACAGCTAAGTATATTTTGGCAGCTAACAAAGTTTCTGGAGATGTCACATTGACGACGTCTTGGCATTTCCGTGAAGAGTTCTATGGCAGCTTTGAAGGGAGCAATATGGATGTCGCTTGGACGGCAGCCGGGGCACAAGTTGGTTTGACGACGTATGCGCAAATCGTTGACGAATATGGGGTCGATAAGACAAAGGACTTGCTGAAGGACGCGGATCCTTGGCATGACGCTGAGAATGCAGCAGAGTATTGGCAACGTGTTGATGACGGTTTTGCACAAATTTTAGCTAACGAGCAATTGCAAGATGGTGATACAGTACTGTTAATCAGTCACGGAAATACACTTATCTCATTAGCTGACCGTTATGGACAAGGCAAAATTCAAGTGCACGAGCGACCTGAAAATGGCTCAATTGCACACATGGCTTTGTCTGAGGCTGGCATTGAAATTACGCAATATAACAACAAAAAAGTGAATTAACATTCGGGACCGAACAATCTTTATTTTAGGATTTCGGTCCCTTTTTAGTAAATTTACGAAAAGGCCAAAAAATTAAACTCCAAGAAAAGGTAAAATTTATGGTTCATTTATGAATACGTGCTAAAATAACAAATGAAACTTTTGTGACATTTATGTTGCGAAAAAGACAGAAATATGTGTGAGAGGTTTAGATATGATTGAAAAGCTGGTGGCAATGAGTCAGCAGCCAGTTGTGAAATTTGTTTTGCAAACGCTGTTTTACGCAGTTGTATTGATGATTTTGTTCTACTTATACGGCTATTCAGGTTTAGGCCAAGGACACTTTATTTATAACGAATTCTAGAGATAAGAGATTTATTGGGGGCTTAGTAACATGCAAGTTACGAACATGTTGAAGACGATTGATGGATACGCACAAACACAACCAGATATGGCTGTCTACAATGTGCTAGGTGAGACGCACTCATATGCTGATTTGAAGCGCGACTCAGATGGATTGGCAGCGTATGTTGATTCGCTTGATTTACCAGACAAGTCATTGGTTATGGTGTTTGGTGGTCAAGAATATGAAATGTTGGCAACTTTTGTTGGTTTGAGCAAGTCAGGCCACGCTTATGCGCCAGTTGATGTTAACTCAGCTAATGAGCGTTTGCTAAACATTTTGTCAATTGGAAAGCCAAGCTTGGTGATTGCGGTTGATCCGTTGCCAATTGAGATTGCAGATGTGCCAGTTATTGATATCTATCAACTACAAACAGCCTTTAAGTCAGGTGCCTCATATGAGATGACGCACGCTGTTGAAGGAGATGATAATTACTACATTATCTTTACTTCAGGAACAACGGGATTGCCAAAGGGTGTGCAAATTTCACACAACAACTTGTTGTCATACACGAACTGGATGCTAAACACGGATGATTTCTCAGTGCCAGAGCAACCACAAATGTTGGCGCAACCACCATACTCATTTGACTTGTCAGTGATGTATTGGGCACCAACGTTAGCAATGGGTGGTACGTTATACGCGCTACCAAAGCACGTAACCGAGAACTTCAAGGAGTTGTTCGCAGTTTTGCCGGATTTGCCAATTCAAGTTTGGACGTCAACGCCATCATTTGCGGACATGGCCATGTTGTCAGAAGACTTTACGGCTGAAAAGATGCCACAAATTAAGTACTTCTACTTCGATGGTGAAGAGCTAACGGTAAGCACAGCAGCAAAGTTGCACGAGCGCTTCCCAGAAGCACGCATTGTGAATGCTTATGGACCAACGGAAGCAACGGTTGCTTTGTCAGCTGTGGCGATTACGCCAGCAATGATTGAAAAGGCTGAGCGTTTGCCAATTGGTTTCCCAAAGCCTGATTCACCAACCTTTGTTATGGACGAAGAAGGCAACAAGTTGCCAGTTGGTGAGCAAGGAGAAATCATCGTCTCAGGTCCAGCTGTGTCAAAGGGATACTTGAACAACCCTGAAAAGACAGCCGCTGCCTTCTTTGAATTAGATGGTCAACCAGCGTACCACACTGGTGACCTCGGCTTCTTTGACGAAGATGGTATGTTGCACTACGGCGGTCGTTTGGACTTCCAAATCAAGTTCAACGGTTACCGTATTGAGTTGGAAGAAGTTTCTCACGTTTTGAACTTGTCACAATATGTGGAGTCAGCGGTGGCTGTGCCACGTTATAACGATCAACACAAGGTGCAAAACTTGTTGGCATACGTTGTTGTAAAGCCAGGTGTCCGTGAGCAATTCGAAAAGGATTTGCAATTGACGAAGGCCATCAAGGAAGACTTGAAGGACGATATGATGCCTTACATGATGCCATCACGTTTCTTGTACCGTGATGACTTGCCAATTACGCCAAACGGTAAGATTAACATCAAGGCTTTGATTGCTGAGGTTAACAATCGATGATGGATTGGCTTAAAGCATTGCCAAATTGGCAGCCATATGGTGATCCACAATACTTTGGGTACTTAGTTTTGGCGTTAGTGCCAATTGTGATTGCCATGCTGTATGGTAAGCGAATTAAGTGGTACGAAGGCCTAGTGTCATTAGCATTCATCGTGTTGATGTTTGCTGGGACACACTGGCAACAGTTCATCGCGTTGATTGGCTACATTATTTGGCAAATGGTGATGGTGTTTGGTTATGCAGCGTATCGCAAGCGAGCCGATAACAAGTGGGTGTTCTACGGGGCCGTCTTGTTAGACATCTTGCCATTGGCGATTGTAAAAATCACGCCGGCCATCGATAACGGTCAAAATTCTTTGCTTGGATTTTTGGGTATTTCATATTTGATGTTCCGCTCAGTCGGCATGATTATGGAAATTCGTGATGGGGTGCTGAAGGAATTTACATTGCCACAATTCATGCGATTTATGTTGTTCATGCCAACCTTGTCATCAGGGCCTATTGATCGCTACCGTCGCTTTAATGAAGATTATGAAAATGTACCTGACCGCGAAAAGTATTTAGGAATGCTTGAAAAAGCGGTTAAGTACTTGTTCTTGGGATTCTTGTACAAGTTTGTTTTGGCTTATATTTTTGGGTCATTGTTGTTGCCACCTTTGGAGCAACAAGCGCTACGTGTTGGTGGACTGTTCAATCTACCTACGTTAGGCGTTATGTACGCATACGGATTCGATTTGTTCTTTGACTTTGCGGGGTATTCATTGTTTGCCGTCGCCATTTCATACATGATGGGAATCGAAACGCCGATTAACTTTGATAAGCCATTTATGGCGAAGAATCTTAAAGACTTCTGGAACCGCTGGCACATGTCATTGAGTTTTTGGTTCCGTGACTATATCTTCATGCGTTTGGTCATGGTTCTGATGCGCAACAAAGTCTTTAAGAACCGTAATGTCACATCAGGAGTTGCCTACATCATCAATATGACGATTATGGGATTCTGGCACGGTGTAACTTGGTACTACATTTCTTATGGTGTGTTCCACGGTGTTGCCTTGGTCGTAAATGACTGGTGGTTACGTTACAAGAAGCGCCACAAGGGCCAGGTGCCACACAACAAGTTTACCGAGGCATTTGCCATCTTCTTCACGTTTAATGTCGTGATGTTGAGTTTCTTGTTGTTCTCAGGGTTCTTGAACCAACTTTGGTTCCACCAACACTAACAGTTACAGTTTAAAATGGGGTAAATAAAAATGGATGTAAAAGCAGAATTGATTGCCATGATTAACGATTTGTTCTTGGAAGATGTTTCCGACATGATGGATGAAGATTTGTTTGATGCCGGTATCATGGATTCAATGGGAACGGTTGAGCTTGTGCTAGAAATCGAATCAAAGTTCAACATTAAGGTGCCGGTTTCAGAAATGGGTCGTGACGACTGGAATACTGCAAACAAGATTATTGAAGGTATCGAGGAGTTGCGCAATGCTTAAGCGATTAGGACTGATCTTTGGTCCTGTCATTCTAGCTTTTGTACTTGTCGTTGCGGTGATTGAGTTGGCACCCATGTCAACCAACAAACACAATTTTCAAGATGAGCAGCGCGCTGCCAATGCCTTGACACCGACAGTTTTTAAAAATCAAACGTTGAAGCAACGTGCCTTGACGGATCCAAATCACCGTTTTGTACCATTCTTTGGTTCGAGTGAGTGGAGCCGTATGGATTCTTTGCACCCGTCAGTGCTGGCCCAAGCTTATGATCGTGACTATCGACCATTTTTGCTTGGACAACGTGGGGCGCAATCTTTGACGCAATACTTCGGTATGCAACAAATTAGCAAGCAAATGCAAGGTAAGCAAGCTGTTTATGTGATTTCACCACAATGGTTTGTGAAGCAAGGCGAGGATCCAGCTGCGTTCAAGTACTACTTCAGTCAGGCACAAGCGTTGACTTGGCTAAAAACAGCTGGTGACACACCAACTGATCGATACGCGGCCAAGCGTTTGCTACAAATGAACGTTTCGAGCGCGTTGACAGGTTACTTGAAGAAGATTGCAAAGGGTGAAAAGCTATCTAGTGGTGATCAGAAAATGATTGCTGTTCGATTAGACTTCATCAATCATCAAGATGCGTTGTTTGCGGACTTCCAATTGGGTAATAACTACGAAAAGAAGATTTTGCCTAAGACGAAGCTTTTGCCACAACCCTATGACAATCAAAAGCTTGATGCGTTAGCTGATAAGCTGGCCGCTAAGCGTACGACAAATAACCAATTCGGTATTGATAATGCGTTTTATAAGCAACGTGTTGCCAAGCACGTTAAGCAGTTAGCAGGGTCACAAAAGTCATTTGATTACACAAGTTCACCTGAATATGGGGACTTTGAGTTGGCTTTGCAACAATTTGCTAAGACGAAGACAAATGTTCTGTTTGTGATTCCACCAGTTAATGAAAAGTGGGCTAAGTATACAGGACTTGATATGAACATGTATCAAGATGCGGTAGCAAAAATTCGTTACCAATTGACCTCACAAGGCTTTACGAATATTGCGGACTTCTCACAGGATGGTGGGAAGGCACACTTTATGCAAGATACCATTCACTTAGGTTGGCGTGGTTGGTTAGCAATGGACAAGGAAGTAAACCACTTCTTAACAACGCCAAGCAAGACACCAACGTATGATATGAATGACCAATTCTTCGATGAAGATTGGACCACGGCGAAAAATGTTGATTCTTTTAAGTAATAAGCATTAATGAAAGCCGTGGTGGTAGAATAATGGCGATTAGATATGATGTCTAATCGCCATTTTTTGACCACTTATAATGACAACATTCCTAGTTAAACGAAAGGATGGGAGGAGCATGAGAGAAAATATGCAAGCTGTCCGGCGTGCTATGCAACAAATGTTGCCACTTGTATTGGTGTTAACCTGGTTGTATTTGATGCAACAATTATTCCTGCGACCAGATGGTTATTTTGCGGTCACACTTGGTTATGGTCGTCATATCATGTCGTCGTTTGGCGAGATTAATCGTGTTATGACGCTGTTTTTAGATAAAGGCTTCCAAATCATGGGCGTGTTGGTCATCGTTCTTGCCATTCAAAAACGATTACAGGATGAATTTCAAGGCCATCAACAAACGATTTTGCTAACCCTGGTGACATTAGTGAGTTGGCAAATGCTGAATACGACAGCAAGTTTAATGAATCTTGCTATGTTACCTTTGATGGTGTTTGCCATTATGGTACCGATTCAATCGGTTAAGCCCAGGCATCAGTATCTTGTGGCGATTTTAGTCACGCTACTCATTGGTGCATATGCCGTGACGCTACATAGCTGGCTGAAATTATCTTTGTTTGGCTTGTTACAACAAGGCTTAGTTGCCTTGATTGGAGATGGTTCAACTGAGCTATGGCAAACCTGGTTGTGGGTTCTAATAGCTGTCTTGGGTAACTGGTTTGGGTTAAACGCTGTTGCTGGTGTTATTCGACCTGATATTTCAGCGACGGCTGCGAACGAAAACTTGGTGGCTGCCTTGCAACATCAGACGATTCCGCATGTGTTCTCGTTATACCCACTATCCGCATTTGTGTGGTTTGGTGGGGCGGGCTTGATGTTGGCGTTGTTAATCACATACTTGATTCAAGCCCGGAATAAGGCGTTGCCAGTGCTATTGATTTTAACCATTATTCCAACGTTCTTTGACCAATGGTGGGCGCTCGCGTTTGTGCTACCAATTATGTGGAACTGGCGAGTTCTAAAGACAATGCTCATGGCGTCTACGGTTAACCTTGGCATTGGTGCGCTATTATTAGCGCTTCATCTTGCGCCAGCTGTGTACTGGGTGCCATCAGGTACGCCGACAATTCTATTTGGTGGTTTGGCATCACATAATATGTTGTTGTATGTTCTTGTCATGATTGGTTTATTAGCGCTTGATGTGGTTATCTTCTGGCGTGTTGTACAAGAACTACATAAGAGTGGGGAGGTCGCCTATGCGTAGACGCTGGTTAATGTTAATACTAGGGCTGTTGAGTGTCCTCTTGATTACGATGGCGATTGTTGGTCTACGTTGGAGTCAAAGTAAAACGACGACGAATCAACGAATCTTCAACTCACGCATGACGCCCACAATTTTAATTCCAGGATCATCCGCATCACAGAATCGATTTGATCAACTGATTAATCAACTGAATAAGGGAAACAACAAGCACAGTCTTGTAAAGGTGACGGTTAAGACTGATAATTCAATGGTCACAACCGGTAAAGTGCGTAACGGTGATCTAGCACCGTATTTCGTGATTGCGTTTGAGAATAATCACGATGGTTATAGCAATATTAAAAAGCAAGCCAACTGGTTCAATGAAGCTTTGCAGATGTTACAGAAGAAATATCGGTTTCGACAATTCCAAGCCATTGGCCACTCAAATGGTGGGTTGATTTGGACCCGTTTTTTGGAAAAGTACTATGACAGTGATACACAGCACGTTCAAGTGTTAATGACCATCGGAACACCGTATAACTTTGAGGAAACGAACCCTAAGAATCGTACGCAAATGTTACAAGACTTCATTAAGGGACGCGAAAAGTTGCCGAGTGACTTAACGGTATACTCGATTATGGGAACTGAAACCTATGACGATGATGGCATCGTGCCAGAACAGTCAGTGCAGACTGGAAAATTTATTTTCCAAAAACAGGTCGCCCATTTTACAGAAATCACGGTGACTGGGGATGATGCCCAGCATTCTGATTTGCCACAAAATCAACAAATTGTCGACTTGATACAGCAGTATGTGTTACCTAAGAATCAAGACGTTCCGGGCAATCGGAAATAAAAAAGGCGTGAACAAACAATCTGTTTGTTCACGCCTTTTTAAGTTTAGTTCCAGAAAATTTGAACTTCACCGTCAGTGTGGAATGAGTATTCGAAATCTGAGTTATCCAAAATATCAGCGACGCCGCTTTGAACGAGCGTGTTGAAAACTGAAAGTGGCATTTCGTTTGCCAAAACAAGTTGTTCACGCAAAGCAGGGTTCTTGCGGAAATGGAATTGGTAGTGACCAATTACGACATCACGCACGAAGTCTTGCAAGTCGTGTAGGTTGACCGTCGCTGATTCGAAACCGAAATCGGCAACAGTTGCGATGATTTCCGTCAAACGCTTGGCGATGGCATCCTCAATTTGCGCACGTACGTCGGCGTGGGCAGCTTCAGGCTTCCAGTCGGCAGGGTGTGACAATTCTTGCTTTGCAATCAAGTTCTTGTTCGTCATAATGACATCCTCGTTTGTATTTATTGATTGCCCTAATAATACCAGATAACATGCAAGTTTTGACAGTTCAAAGACAATATTAAGTAGAACTTACTGGTATAATAATATCTCAGGGATATAAGAGAAGGAGTTTTTGACATGGGACGTAAGCGACAAGTATCTGTAGCAGGTGTTGTGATTGCATTAGGTGTTTTTGCTTTGCAACAAACCGTTCTAAAGGATAACAATGGCACACAAGTAACGAAGACAAATTATGCACAATCCAGTGTAAAGTCTGATGCGAAGGTTAATTACGGTAGCACATCAGATGAGCACCCAAATGAGTCATTGGCATCATCAGTTTTGACTGCCAATGTGGTGAAGCAATTGGGCACGAATAGCGTGCGTTTTAATGGTAACGGTGCGTTTATTCTTAACGATAATAAAACTGATTTGAACGCTAAAGTAAGTTCAGCACCATACGTGCAACTTGCTAAGCAAGATTCCTTGGGACGTGCCGGCGTTGCCAATGCGCTACTAACAAAGGCGAGTCGCCAATATCAATCACGTGACCAGACGGGTAACAGCCGCCAAATGCAACCAGTTGGGTGGCACCAACTATCAATTGGTGGTAACTACAAGATGCTCTATAACCGTGGACATTCAATTGGTTACGCGTTGGCTGGAAGTGTTCGTGGTTTTGATGCTTCTGAAGCAAACCCACAAAACATTACCGCACAAACGGCGTGGGCTAACCAAGCCTCAAATGGGAATGACAGCAACACGGGTCAAAACTATTACGAGACCCAAGTTCGACGCGCACAAGATAATCGTAAGACGGTTCGTTACCGTGTAACGCCGGTTTACGATGGTGATAACTTGGTACCATCTGGTTCACACTTGGAGGCCAAGTCATCAGACGGATCACTAGAGTTTAACGTATTTGTTCCTAATGTGGAGCCAGGAGTTGTGATTAACTACAGCACCGGTTACGCGAAGGTAGCTAAGTAATATATAGAAATAGAAAAAAGACCGAGATTTTAAATCTCGGTCTTTTTAGCATGCATGATGAACTTGGAGGGAATCGAACCCTCATCTCCGGAACCGGAATCCGACGTGATATCCATTACACTACAAGTCCAATACGTTATTTAGTATAGCCCAATTGTTTTATAGCGCGCAATAGCATAAAAAAGATTAGGTTTAACCTTGCATTTTGTTAAGTTTACCTTTAATATAATACCTATAAGACTGAAATAAACATTAAAAACACAAACAAGAAAAAGGTGAAAATTATGGCATCATCAGAAGGTAAGGAGATTATGGGGCGAAACATTAAGCGCCTAATCAAGCAACGAGAAATTACAGCGGCCCGTTTGGCTGAAATCGTTGGTGTGTCAACGGCAACAATTTCTGACTGGTCAAACGGTAAGACGTACCCACGCATCGATAAGATTGAAGCAATGGCTGAATACTTTGGTGTGTCAAAGTCAGACCTAGTCGAAGACCCAGATAAGGTTTCAACGGCCGTTGCAACTGATGAACCAGTTTTGATGGCAGCACACTGGGGCTTGGATATTTCAGGGCTACCAGACGAAGATCGTCACCGTGTTATCGACCGTGCCAAAGCGTATATTGAAGGATTGATTGCTGACTACGAGGATCGCAATGCGAAGTAATGATTACGATGATCTATTAATGCGCGTAGAGGATGATTTAACGCGACACGGGTTAGAACCTATCATTCTAGATACGATGCCATTAAAAGAAAATTCGGGATTAGACGGTGTTGCCTACCTAAAGGGGAACAAGGCCTATATCTTTATTGATCGTGAATTAGATACGTTTGATAAAGCGCGTACGCTGGTCGAAGAGTATCATCACGCTATTTCTGACTTAGGGGACCACTTGGACTATGATGCTGTCCGTGCTCATAATAATGAGGTTAACGCACGTGAAGAAGTCATTGCCTACATGACTTCGGAGGAAGAGTTAATGCGTATTGCCCGTCAACACTCAGATGAACCATTTGCAGCTTGGATGTTAGAAGAACATTTGGGGTATCCAAGTGACTTTGCTGATGAGACGGTTAATTATTATCAGCGTCGTGGATTACTACCTGGCTAACATGTTGAAAGAAGGAATCGATTATGGCTTTACCATCTAACCAACGTAACGGTATGCATTTTCAATCAACACTATCAAATGTCTCAAAAGATAAGCAAAAAGCGGTTAAGTACGCCCAAAAGGGTGCGACTCGTCGAGACATGCTTGAGATTATTAATGCCTTTAATGCAGCCCACCCAATGGACCGTATTAGTTACCGTTAATTAAAACCTAACTTTAGGGTTGAAATTAGCTAAAACCTAATATATAATAAATTATGTCCTAAGCGATAGACGTTTAGGACTTTAATTAACAATGACAGTTAGGTTTAAATTAATCGCGGGAGGTAATGTTATGATTGCAGCATGGAATGGAGTATTTGTTTTGGGGATTTTGATGGCGATTGCATGGTTGATCTTAGTAACGTTAGCAACTGCGATTGATTTCATTTGGGATTTGCGTGGTGTGCACGTGCTACGAGGATTGGGGCGTGTGGCGCGTTATGCATTAGCTCGTTTAAGTGGTGCGAACGCTAGTCAAGCACACCGAATTGTTTTACAAAAATAAGCAACGTTTCTAACGCATCTGGTTCAGTGAGGCCAGGTGCGTTTTGTTTTGGGATGCTCTACAATAAAAATTCACATTTTCTGGAATTTCGTCATAAATTAAGCCAAATAAATCTAAAATGTCTTGCTATTCTTTTACAAGAGAGAAATGGAAGGCATGAATGTTATGAAAAAGTGGCAAAAGGTTGGTATGGCAGTTGTGACATTTATTGTCGCACTAGGCATGCAAGTAACAGCATACGGGGAAGAGACGAAAGTGTTTGATACAAACGCACAAACGTCTGCTGTACCAATGGCGGATACGCCTGATAATGAAGAAATGTATACGGCATACACGACCGCATTGGGGAAGGTCGATAGTATGCGCGATCGCTTTAAGGCACAAGCTGATGTCGTAGATGCTTTGAAGAAGGCAACCCATCAATTGAGCGATCACCAAGGACAAATGGCACAAGGTTTGTTGTCTCTAGAACAAGCCGCCTACCAATATGTCGCTGATTACATCTTTTTGATTCACGAGATTCGTTTGCTAACGATTTTTGATAACGACCGTGATGGTTGGGAAGATCGTTTGAAGAGTGAAGAAGATCAATTGCAAGAAAACTTGCACGAATTCCAATCGTTGAACGACCCGTTTACGTTGCAACAAATGATTGGTATGGCAGACTTCGATTTGATTAGCGAAGCTTTGTCAGAGGAAGAGGTTGTGAAGGCCTCTTCAATTTCATTGGCTAGCCGTGACGAACGTTCATTGATTGATATGACGGGGACATGGTTTTCAGTCATTGGAACGGTGACATTGCTTGTTATTTTGACGTTGATTGAATTGCACACGAGCTTCATGTCAACGACGTTCCGCCGTACAAAGCGACGTCTTGTAAATTCTATGAAAAAGTAACAAATGCCCAGGAGCGAATCCTGGGCATTTTTGTTCTTAATCAAAGCAAAAGTGAGCTTTTTTTAAGCTAGTGGCGTATAATAGATATATCGATTGGTTGGGAGTTTTGATTTATTTCAGGACCAAAGATCGACTCGGTTCGTAACAAATTTCATATTTGTTGCGATGTTGAAAGCGCGTTGTTACAACTGTTTGCGAAACTTTATACAAAGTCGTATAATAGACAACGTAAAAACGTTTACAAAGAATTTCTGGGAGGAATCTTAATAATGACTGTTAAGATTGGTATCAACGGTTTCGGCCGTATTGGTCGTTTGGCCTTCCGTCGCATCCTTGAGTTGAAGGATACTGCGGACGACATCGAAGTTGTTGCAATTAACGATTTGACTAACCCTGCTATGTTGGCATACTTGTTGAAGTATGACTCAACGCACGGTACTTTGAACGCTGAAGTTTCAGCTGACGAAGAAGGTATCATCGTTGATGGTAAGAAGATCCGCGTTTACGCTGAGCGTAACGCAGCTGACTTGAAGTGGGTTGCAAACGATGGTGTTGAAATCGTTTTGGAGTCTACTGGATTCTACACTTCAGCAGAAAAGTCACAAGCTCACTTGGATGCAGGTGCAAAGAAGGTCTTGATCTCAGCTCCAGCTGGAAACATCCCAACGGTTGTTTACGGAGTTAACCAAGACACTTTGACTTCAGATGATCACATCGTATCAGCTGGTTCATGCACGACGCAATCATTGGCTCCATTGGCTAACGCATTGGACAAGGAATTTGGTATCGAGATCGGTTTGATGACGACGGTTCACGCCTTCACTTCAACGCAAATGATCTTGGACGGTCCTAAGGGATCAAAGTTCCGTTCAAACCGTACTGCTTCAGCAAACACGATTCCTCACTCAACTGGTGCCGCTAAGGCTATCGGTTTGGTTGTTCCTTCTGTTGCTGGTAAGTTGGACGGTCACGCACAACGTGTTGGTGTTGTTGACGGTTCTGTTACTGAGTTGACGACTGTATTGTCAAAGACTGTAACTGCCGAAGAAGTTAACAACGCTGTTAAGAAGTATGTCAACGACTCATTTGGTGTAAACGAAGACGAAATCGTTTCATCAGACATCATCGGCGACACGCACGGTGCTGTATTTGACCCAACTTTGACTAAGGTCATCACTGTTGGTGACAAGCAATTGGTTCAAACTGCTGCATGGTATGACAACGAATACGGTTTCACTTCAAACATGATCCGTACGTTGTTGCACTTGGCAACTCTCTAATTGCTAGTTTCTAGTAGATAGAGTAAAAACAGGTGGTTTAGACATTCTGAACCACCTGTTTTTTGATATAATATAGTTATTGATTTTTATTAAAAGCAATCACACACAGAAAGAAGGACTTTTGCAATGGCTAAGTTGACTGTTGAAGACTTGGAATTGAAGGGTAAGAAGGTTTTGATGCGTGTTGACTTTAACGTTCCTTTGAAGGAAGAGAACGGTGAAGTTGTTGTCTCAAACGACAACCGTATCGTGGCTGCATTGCCAACTATTAAGTACGTTTTGGATAACGGCGGACGCGCTATCTTGTTCTCACACTTGGGACGTATCAAGAGTGAAGATGACAAGAAGGGCTTGTCAATGAAGCCTGTTGCACAACGTTTGGCTGACTTGTTGGGTCAACCTGTTACTTTCGTTCCTGCTACTGAAGGTAAGGAATTGGAAGACGCAATCGCTGGTTTGGAAGATGGTCAAGTTTTGATCTTCGAGAACACGCGTTTCGAAGACGTTGTTAACGGTGAAGAAGTTAAGCGCGAGTCAAAGAACGATCCTGAGCTTGGTAAGTACTGGGCTTCATTGGGTGACGTCTTTGTTAACGATGCCTTTGGTACGGCTCACCGTGCCCACGCTTCAAACGTTGGTATCGCTTCAAACATCGCACAAACTGCTGCTGGATTCTTGATGGAAAAGGAAATCAAGTTCTTGGGTGGTGCCGTTGAAAACCCAGAGCGTCCATTCGTTGCTATCATCGGTGGTGCTAAGGTTTCAGACAAGATCACGATTATCGAGAACTTGTTGAAGAAGGCTGACAAGGTTATCGTTGGTGGTGGAATGGCATTTACGTTCGACGCAGCTAACGGTAAGGCTATCGGTAACTCATTGTTTGAAGAAGACAAGGTTGCCTTGGCTAAGCAATTGATCGAAGAAGCTGGCGACAAGTTGGTATTGCCTGTTGACGCCGTTGCAGCTGACAAGTTTGCTAACGATGCTGACACGTACATTGCTGAAGATGGTATCAAGGACGGTTACATGGGTCTTGATGCTGGTCCTAAGTCAATCGAATTGTTCAAGTCAGTTTTGTCAGACGCAAAGACTGTTGTTTGGAACGGACCTATGGGTGTGTTCGAAATGCCTAACTTTGCTAAGGGAACTTTGGCTATCGGTGAAGAATTGGTTAAGGTAACTAAGGAGAACGGTGCAACGACTATCGTTGGTGGTGGTGACTCAACTGCCGCTGTTCAACAACTTGGTGTTGCTGACCAATTGAGCCACATCTCAACTGGTGGTGGTGCTTCATTGGAGTACTTGGAAGGTAAGACTTTGCCAGGTATCGCAGCTATTTCTGAAAAGTAATTAGTTGAATAATAAAACCGATTAATTCACAACTTGTGGATTAAGCGGTTTTTTGTGTTTAATGAGTTAATACAGGTAGGATGTAGGTCATCCATAGCCAGCTAAGCGGCATGACAATGATCATTGAAGGAATCATATCCGCAGTTGGGAACATTTTAACTTTAATCATACGGAATCCCGTGGCTAGCATTAGCACACCACCAACGGCCTTAAAGTCCGTAATCATGGCTGGGTTCGTTAGTGGGTAAATGAACCCAGCTAGCAAGAATAGAATAAAGAAGAAAATAAATTGTGGTACGGCGATTACTGAGACCACAAAGCCAAGGTTGGCCGCAAAAATCGTTGCCGTGAAGAAATCCAAAATTGACTTAGAAATCAAAATTGTCGCATCACCAGTCATACCGTTAACCAAAGAACCATAGATACCAGTTCCTGAGGCGGTGAATAGGACGATAACTGTCAACAAGGTTGCCATGAATTCATCCTCAGGCATACTTGATTTCATTGGAATCACACGAGCAATTTGACGTTGCATAAAGCCAGCACCACGGTTAACCAGCTGGCCAACGTGGAAAACCAACCCAAGTGATGTCCCAAGAATCAAAGCAAAGATGACTGGCGCCATGTTCTTAGTTGGCGCAATGGCGATGACACCCATTGTCATTGAAGCGACGCCGAAAATCATGTTAATTTCATTTTTAAACTTGTCTGAAATGCGGTTACCGAAAAGGCCACCGACGATACCGCCCGCTAAAACAGACAAAGCATTAATAATAATACCAGTAGGCATATTCATATTCTCTCTAAACCTCCATAAAGTAGACTGGAAACATCGGGTGTTTTAGACCTTCGATGTGACCAAGTCGCCCTTATCAGGGGCGTCCTTGGTCTTTACTCCTGGCTAAAGCCAGGGGTTTAGACCAATAGCAGCCGTGATAAAACGCGATATTTCTATCTTACGCTTGATAAGTAAACGCAACAAATCCAAAAATGTGATAAACTATTCCAAAGAGTAATATTTAAGAGGACGTATTATGGATATCCATAAGTTTGAGGTATTTTTAGATTTGGCGAAAACGCTAAGCTATACCGAGACTGCCGAACGTTTATTCACGACGCAAGGTAACATCTCAAAACAAATCTTAGCGCTAGAAAAGGAATTGGATACGAAGCTGTTTGAGCGTAGTCACCGAACCATCAAGTTAACGGAGGCCGGGGGCATTACCGCTATTTATGCAGCTAAAATTATGTCCGAATATGATGCGATGTTGCGCACACTTAATCAGCACGCGGCAGAATCGGAGAATACACTAACGATTCATGCGATTCCATCAGTTTCTAATTACCGTGGGTTTGAGTTAATCGCCGCATTTCATCATAAGTATCCCGAAATATCACTGCACCTATCTGAAGTTGATCACGGCGTTATTACTCAGTCGTTGGACAACGGCAAGGCAGATGTGGTGTTTGGGCGTGACTTCGGTGATATTAATGAGAAGTACGAAACCATCGTCACAGATAAGGATCAGTTCGTTTGCGTTGTACCAAAAGACCATCCTTTGGCTGATGCGACACAGGTTAAAATTAGCGATTTACAAGATGAAGAATTCTTGTTGCTTGGGCGTGAGACGACGATTTATAATCGCGTCATGACGATGGCCCGTACCGCTGGGTTTGAGCCAAAGGTGGCGTATGAAGGGCAACGTATCGATATCATCTTAAATATGATCGCGAACGGTATGGGTGTCTCAATCATGATGGAAAAGAGTGTCGATATGTCAGCTAATCCTGATATCATCAAGCGTCCGATTAACCTCAATGATGTGAGTCAATTAGCCTTTATGCGTAAGAATACAGCACAACATTCAAAGGCAAGCGAGCTCTTCTGGGAGTTTGTTGGTCAGAACAAGTAAACATAATCAAAGCTCATGGTGCGTCCATGAGCTTTTTCTTTTATTATCCGAAAAAGGCGAGTAAACTAACGGTGTCTAACAGAACGTGAGGAATGATTATGTTTCGAATAGGAAAACGATATTTACAACCCATTCCAGTCATACTGGCGGTGTTGTTTTTAATGGTTCAAGTATCGGCGGATTTGTCTTTGCCGACAATTACGTCGAACATTATTAATAAAGGAATTGCCCAAAACGATATTGACTATATCTGGCGTATGGGTGGCATCATGTTGTTGATTGCCATTGCCGGCTGGTCGGGTGCTGCTTTGAATGTGTTCTTTGCGGCGACTCAGAGTCAGCGTTTGGGGATGAAGTTGCGTAGTGCGTTATTCCGCAAGGTCACGTTTATGGATGCGAAAAACGTTGATAAGTTTGGAAACGCAACGTTGATTACGCGAACGACGAATGACGTCACGCAAATTCAGAACGTGTTCCAAACTGTCTTACGTATGATGCTGATGTCACCACTTTTGTTTGTGGGGGCATCCATCATGGCCTGGCGTTTGGACCACCGTTTAACGATGGTCTTCGCGGTCGCATTGCCTGTTTTGGCACTCGCTGTGTTTATCAATATGCGCATTTCAGTTCCTCGTTTTAAGACGATGCAAAAGAAGGTTGATAAAATCAATCTGATTTTCCAGCAGGGACTGACAGGTGTGCGTGTTATTCGTGCGTTTGATCGTGATGACTACGAGGTTGATAAGTTTAAAGAGGCCAACTATGACTTGACGCACACGGCGCGTGTCGTCTTCACAACAGTAGCGATGATGATGCCAGTGATGACAATCATTTTGTCATTCACCAACGTTGGGATTGTGTGGTTAGGTGCCAAGCTGATTGGCGCTGATCTGATGCCAATGGGAAACTTGGTGGCATTTTTGACGTATGCGACTCAAATTTTGATGAGTTTCATGCAGCTATCAATGGTGATTGTCATGGTGCCACGTGCCCAAGCGTCAGCAGACCGTATTAATGAAGTCTTGGACTCAGCCGACACGATTACGGACGCTGATCAAACGGTGGCATTGCCTGATGGACCAGCATCATTGGAATTTTACGATGTGTCATATCGTTTTGAAGGTGCCGAACGCCCCGCTTTGAGTCATATCACTGCGCAGGCAACAGCAGGGCAAACAATGGCGATTATCGGTGGAACCGGTTCAGGAAAGTCGACGTTAGTTAATTTGATTCCGCGGTTGCTTGATGCAACTGGGGGTCACGTTGAACTATCAGGGGTTGATGTTAAAAAGCTGTCTCAACATGATTTGCACGAGGCGGTATCAATTACCCAGCAGAAAGCAACGTTATTCACGGGGACGGTTCGTTCAAACATGACGTTCGGGATGCCATATGCGACGGACGAACAAATTTGGGATGCTCTGGAAATTTCACAAGCAGATGATTTTATTCAAGAGCAAGGTGGCTTGGATATGACGGTTGAGCAAGGCGGGGCTAACTTCTCAGGAGGTCAGCGTCAACGGTTGGCGATTGCCCGTACTTTGATTAAAGACGCCAAGGTATATGTGTTTGATGATTCGTTCTCAGCGCTAGGCTTTGCCACGGATGCACGCTTGCGAGCTGCCATTAATGCTGACGAACGTTTGGCACTGGCAATCAAGGTAATTGTGGCGCAACGAATTGCGACGGTTATGAATGCCGACGTCATCGTGGTGCTAGACAATGGCGAATTAGCCGGCGTTGGTTCGCACGAAGAGTTGGCTAAGACTTGCCCAGCATATCAAGAAATCATGCGAAGCCAATTGTCTGAAGCAGATTTGAAGGAGGTGGGTGTCGATGCGTAGTTATACTAGTGGCGGTCGCGGTGGTGGCCGTGGCGGCATGGGACGCCCCGTTGAAAAGGCAGTGAACTTCTGGCCGACTGTGATTCGCTTGTTTAAGTACTTGCGTAAGGATCGCGCTGGGGTCATTTTTTCACTGATTATTGGAGCGGTATCAGTTGTGTTGTCAGTTCGTGCGCCAAAGGTTTTGGGTGAAGCGACAACAGTTATCTTTAATGACGTGACACGATCGGTGAAAATGCATACCGGAATTCACATTAACATGGATAAGGTATTCCAGATTTTGGTATTCGTGTCGATTTTGTATGTCTTGAGTGCCATTTTCTCAATCACACAGCAATGGATCATGACCCGGATTGCGCAACGCACGGTCTATCAATTGCGCCAAGATTTCAAAGTGAAAATGACGAAGTTGCCGGTGTCGTATTATGATACTCACCAAAACGGTGACATCATGTCGCGTGTTGTTAACGATATGGATAATATCTCAGGAACACTAAATCAGTCATTGATTCAGTTGGTGACATCAGCCTTAACGTTCGTTGGGGTTATCTACTTTATGCTGACAATTAGCTGGCAATTGTCATTGGTCGCCTTTGCGACAGTTCCGATTTCATTGTTGATTGTGCGAACAATTGCGCCGTTGTCACAGCGTTTCTTTGCTCGTCAGCAGGCGTCGCTTGGTCTACTGAATGACCAAGTTGAAGAAACGTTTGCCGGCCACACCGTCGTAAAGACGTTTAACCAAGAGAAGAACGTCATGGTTGATTTTGATGCGCAAAACGAAACGTATTACAAGTCAGCTTGGAAGGCCCAGTTCGTTTCAACATTGATTTTCCCATCAATGCGTTTCGTCAATAACTTGGATTACCTCGCGATGGCCGTAATTGGTGGTATTAAGGTGGCGTCAGGTACGGTTAGCTTGGGTGATGTCCAAGCGATGTTGCAGTACACGAATCAGTTTAGTAAGCCAATCACCCAGATTGCTAACTTAACGAATACGATTCAAGCGACAGTGGCCTCAGCTGAGCGTATTTTTGAAGTGCTGGATGAACCAGAGATGGATAATCCAGCACCAGTCGAACCGATTGAAACGGATGACTTGGTGACCTTTGAAAATGTGGCCTTTAGTTATGTGCCTGATCAGCCACTGATGACCGATTATAATATGTCGGTGAAGCCGGGTGAGATGGTTGCGATTGTTGGGCCGACCGGGGCAGGTAAGTCAACGATGATTAACCTGTTGGAACGTTTTTATGACACAACGTCAGGGACAATTCGGTTGCGTGGCTTAGATACGAAGTCAATGAGTCGCCAGTCCTTGCGTCATCACTTTGCGATGGTGCTCCAAGAAACATGGCTGTTCTCAGGGACGATTATGGATAATTTGCGGTATGGTCGTTTGGATGCGACGGATGATTTCATCTATGAAGCGGCGAAGATGGCCCACGCGGACGATTTCATTAAGACGCTACCGGATGGCTATGATACGGTGCTGAATGAAGAAGCAACCAATATCTCGCAGGGACAGCGTCAATTGCTAACAATCGCGCGTGCCTTTGTGGCGGATCCTGAAATTTTGATTTTGGATGAAGCAACAAGTTCGGTTGATACGCGTACTGAACGGATGATTCAGGATGCAATGGCCCGGTTGATGGCTGGTCGTACCAGCTTCGTTGTGGCTCACCGTCTATCAACGATTCGCTATGCAGACCAAATTTTGGTCATGGAGCATGGTAATATCGTTGAACGTGGTAAGCACGATGAGTTGTTAGCTGCGAATGGCGCCTATGCAAAGTTGTATAATTCACAATTTGCCGAAAATGTTGGCTAACTTCTTGTTAAGATTTAGATGAAAATGTAACCAGTGCGTGACTGCACTGGTTTTTTCATTCAGGGTACTGCTACAATAGACGTACGATTATGAGTTGGTAGGAAAGTGGGGATTAGCAATGATAGAACATTGGATAAATATTGCGCTAATCGTCTTGTTGATTGCGAATACGCTAGGAGCGATTGTCACGGTTTTCCGTGATCGAAACCGTGACATCACGACGGTATGGGCTTGGATGCTGGTGCTGTTGTTGTTCCCAGTTTTTGGGTTCGCATTTTACTTTTTCTTTGGACGTAAGCTATCAAATAAGCGCATTTTTGATATTCGAACGCAACGCGTCATGGGCATTGACCGCATTGCGAAGAAGCAAAAGAAGCAAATGGCGCACATTGCCACGGCTGATTATCAAGAAGAACAGGCATTCGTTCGCCTGTTCTTGAATAATGAGCAAGCAATTTTCACAAATGAAAATCACGTATCGGTCATCACGGATGGTAAAGAGAAGTTTGCCCAATTGTTTGCGGATATCGAACAAGCCAAGCATCACGTAAATGTTGAGTACTACACAATTTATGACGATGAAATCGGTAATCAGTTGGTTGATTTGTTGACGAAGAAAGCAGCAGAAGGTGTACGCGTTCGTGTCATTTATGACATGTGGGGTTCAGGTGGCCGTCACAAGAAGATGTTCAAGCGCTTGCGTGAAGCGGGTGGCCAAATTGAAACGTTCTTGATTCATGATTGGCAGCCCTTTTCATTCCGTGTGAATAATCACGATCACCGTAAGCTAGTGATTATCGACGGTAATATCGGTTACATTGGCGGCTTTAACGTTGGTGATCAATACCTGGGCAAGAAAAAGAAGTTCGGTTACTGGCGTGATACGCATTTGCGTGTTGAAGGTGATGCGGTGTTGGCAATGCAAAGTCGCTTCTTCATGGATTGGAATGCGACGACCACTGAAGAAAAGTTGCAGTTCAGTGATGATTACTTCCCAGACAACACACAGGCTGGGGATGTCGCGATGCAGATTGTCTCATCGGGACCGGAGTCGGACTCGAAGCAAATTTATCAAGGATACTTGCACATGCTGGCGATTGCCCGTGAAAGTATCACGATTCAATCACCGTACTTTATTCCGAACCAAGCGATTATGGATGTGCTATCTGTGGCTGCGCGTTCAGGGGTTAAAGTGCGCATCATGATTCCGAGCATGCCGGATCATCCGTTTGTTTATCGCGCGACAGAATACTATGCGCGTGCGATGGTTCGAGCGGGGGCCGAAGTTTATACGTATGACAAGGGCTTTTTGCATGCTAAGACGTTAGTGATTGATGATAAGATTGTGTCAGTCGGTAGTGCCAACATGGATATTCGTTCATTCGCTTTGAACTTTGAAGTGAATGCCTTTATGTACAGTCGTCGTTTGGCTGCTGAAATGAATCAGATTTTCGAAAAAGATTTGCGAGTTTCAACACGTTTGACCCGTCAATACTTCGATAACCAGTCAGGATGGCGCAAGTTTAAGCAAATGTTCTCACGTTTGCTGACACCAATCTTGTAAACAAAAACACGGCAATTTTGCCGTGTTTTTTCATTACAGAAGCGTATAATACAGGGTATTAACGGATAAGATAACGAGGCAATGAAAATGGAGTTTCGAACATTAGCAAATGGGGTGAAGATGCCGGTACTTGGGTACGGTGTTGCGCAAGTCCAAGGCACTGAAGCTACCCAAGCAGTCAAGGATGCCATTGCGAACGGCTATCGTATGATCGATACGGCTGTGATTTATGACAATGAAGGTGATATCGGTCGCGCAATTGCTGAGAGTGATGTCGACCGTCGTGACTTGTTTTTGACAACTAAGGTTTGGGTACAAGACATGAGCTACGAGGGCGCAAAGGCTTCTGTTTCACGCTCATTGGAATTACTAGGAACTGACTACTTGGATTTGGTGTTGTTGCACCACCCAATTGGCGATATCTGGGGCGCTTGGCGTGCATTGGAAGAGGCATACAAAGCTGGTCGTATTCGTGCAATTGGTGTATCGAATTTTTCACCAGCATTGATGACGCAATTTGTGGCATTGAACGACATCGCGCCAATGGTTAACCAAATTGAAAACCATCCGTTCCACCAACAAGCAGACAAGGTGACGTACTTCCAAGAACAAGGCATCTTGGTTGAAGCGTGGGCACCGTTTGCGGAGGGGATGCATGATGTGTTCCATTCACCAATTTTGACTAAGATTGCTGAGAACCACGGCAAAGAAGTCGGCCATGTTATTTTGCGTTGGCTACTACAACGAGGTATCAGCACGATTCCAAAGTCAATGAAGCCGGCACGAATGGCATCGAATTTGGATGTATTTGATTTTGAACTAACGACTGATGAAATGGCGCAAATTGCTACCATGAATACGGGTGAAACATTGTTTGGGGGCTCAGATGATCCCGATGTTGCCCATGTTCAAAAAATGTTGAATTGGACCGTAACACACTAGGAGAACAAGTATGTGGTTTTTGATTATTTTGATTCTGGTCGGATTGTTTGTTTACACGCAATCACGTAAAGCACGTCATGACCATGAAATGCGCAACAAGGCACAAGTCTTGGAAGGCGAATTCAAGGACGTGACCAAGAAGTAAGGTGAAAGGGGCTAATCTAGGCGGATTGGTCTCTTTTTGCTATCGTCAGGCACCGAAATACCCTGTATAATGGTAGGGACAGAAAAATTAGACAGAATAGGAGCGCGATAAATAATGGACATTCAAGAAATGAAGGCGCGCCAATCTCACATTCGTAACTTTAGTATTGTGGCTCACATTGACCACGGTAAGTCGACAATTTCAGATCGTATTCTGGAAGCGACGCACACGGTTACTGAGCGTGAGATGCAAAATCAATTGCTCGACACGATGGATTTGGAACGTGAGCGTGGTATCACGATTAAGATGAATGCGGTTGAAGTTCACTACAAGGCGAACGACGGTGAGACGTACATCTTCCACTTGGTTGATACACCAGGTCACGTCGACTTCTCTTATGAAGTTTCTCGTTCATTGGCTGCGGCCGATGGTGCCATTTTGGTTGTTGATGCCGCCCAAGGTGTTGAAGCCCAAACGTTGGCAAACGTTTACTTGGCGTTGGAAAACGACTTGGAAATTTTGCCATTGATCAATAAGATTGACTTGCCAGCCGCTGATCCAGAAGCTGTCCGTGCTGAAATCGAAGATGTGATTGGTATTGATGCATCTGAAGCTGTTTTGGCATCAGCTAAGCAAGGTATCGGTATTCCAGAATTGCTTGAGCAAATTGTGGCGAAGATTCCGGCACCAGAGGGTGATTTGGAAGCCCCATTGCAAGCGTTGATTTTTGACTCAGCCTACGATTCATACAAGGGTGTTATTTTGACCGTTCGTGTGAAGGAAGGGGTTATGAAGCCGGGTGATAAGATTCGCTTCATGAACTCAGGAGCTGAATACGAAATCACAGAAGTTGGTGTTAACTCACCACACCCTGTGAAGCGTGACTTCTTGATGGCTGGTGATATTGGTTATGTCGCTGCTTCAATTAAGAACATTCGTGACGCACGCCCTGGTGATACGATTACATCAGTTAAGAACCCAGCGGCTGAAGCATTGCCAGGTTACCAACCAATGACGCCAATGGTGTACTCAGGTTTGTACCCAACGGATAACTCAAAGTACAACGACTTGCGTGAAGCGCTTGAAAAGTTGCAATTGAACGATGCGTCATTGGAATTTGAGCCTGAAACGTCACAAGCGTTGGGATTCGGTTTCCGTACTGGATTCTTGGGCTTGTTGCACATGGACGTTGTGCAAGAGCGTCTTGAACGTGAATTCGATATGGAATTGATCACGACGGCGCCATCTGTAACGTACCACGCGTACACGACAGACGGTGAAATGGTTGAAGTGGCCAACCCATCAGAGTTGCCTGAAGCCAGTGCCATCAAGTGGATTGAAGAACCATACGTACACGCACAAATCATGGTGCCTAACGAATATGTTGGGGCGGTTATGGAATTGGCGCAACAAAAGCGTGGTGAATTCGATACGATGGATTACTTGGACCAAAACCGTGTTAACGTGAAGTACTACATTCCATTGTCAGAAATCATCTTTGACTTCTTCGATAAGTTGAAGTCAAACACGCGTGGTTACGCCTCATTGGATTACGAGATTTCAGGTTACCGCAAGTCTGACTTGGTTAAGATTGATATCTTGTTGAACGGTGATAAGGTCGATGCCTTGAGCTTTATCGTGCACAAGGACTTCGCCCAAGAGCGTTCACGCATTATTACGGCTAAGTTGAAGCAAATCATCCCACGTCGTAACTTTGAAATTCCAGTGCAAGCGGCAATCGGTTCAAAGATTGTGTCACGTTCAACGATTAAGGCATACCGTAAGGACGTTACCTCAAAGATTCACACAGGTGACCCTGACCGTCGTGCCAAGTTGTTGGATAAGCAAAAGCGTGGAAAGAAGCGCATGAAGGCGGTTGGTACGGTTGATGTGCCACAAGAAGCCTTTATGGCTGTGCTTAAGGCTGAAGATGATACAGAATTCGCAAAGGGTGCTAATCACTAATTGTGAATATTCTGCAAATTTCTTTGGTTGAGAGACTACCATTCTTTTCGAAGTTATGGTATTATATTCAGGTTAAATAAACTGACTCTGGTACGCAATGTACTAGGGCGATAAGGAGAAACACGATGAAGGCTGATATTCACCCAGATTACCACCAAGTGGTTTTCGTTGATTCAACTACTGGTTACAAGCTTTTGACTGGTTCAACTCGTACTTCAAACGAGACGATCGAGTTCGAAGGTGCTACGTACCCAATGATCCGTGTTGAAGTTACGTCAGATTCACACCCATTCTACACTGGTAAGCAAAAGTTTACTACTGCCGATGGTGCGGTCGACAAGTTCAACAAGAAGTACGGTTTGGCTTAATTTTAAGCTATTCAATACTGAAAAAACACTCAACCTTGGTTGGGTGTTTTTTTGTATTTACTACTTAATGACTGGGAACTGTATAATAGGGATAATTAAAAAATCCAACTAACTAATCATCTCAAGCAAAAACTAAAGGAATCCAATATGACGCCAATTGAACAAGTTGCTCAGAAGCTTAAATCGTTAGGTATTGGTTACACAAGTGTTGAACATCCGCCAGTTTTCACCACTGAAGAAGCTGATAAATTGATTGCCGGATATGCGGGAACGCGCACAAAGACGCTGCTCCTTAATAACAGCAATAAGACCGAGTATTACTTAGTCGTTATGTCCGATAATGTGCGACTAGATTTGAAGAAATTCCAATCAACAGTCCAGTCGACACGTCTTAGCATGGCGTCACCATAACGATTAAAGATCAAGCTTGGCGTAACGCCGGGGAGTGTTTCTGTCTTTGGGTTACTGAATAATGTTGATCATGATGTTCGTGTCTATTTTGATGAACAGATAGTTTCGACGGAAACGCTCGTTTTTCATCCCAATGACAATACACAAACATGGTTTATCAAAACTGGCGATGTTATGAAATTCGTACAAGAAATGGGCTTTGAACCAAACATTGTTGCTTTATAAGTTAAGAAAGAGAATAAATATGAAGTTTGACATTAATCACGTCGTCGATAACATTTTGACAGAGCACGAAGATCCCTATGTGGGCTACCAAATGAGTGGACAAGGGACGACTGAAAGCGCAGAGAAGTTTTTCAATCGTGAATTGATGACTGAGATTCGTCCGCTGGTCGACGAATTAAATGATGATTTAGACGGCACTGGGGTGTTTGAGTTGCACACGGTGCAAGTTTCGTACAATGGGGATGAATTGGAATTGCGTTTCAAGGTGCCGGTTGATTTAACTGAGACAGCTAGCTACTTTAACGACCTAGATGATGGGGAAGAACGGATTGCATCGATTACAACCACGTCAGCAATTCAACTTGCACCACGCACACACGACGAACAAATGCTTTACACGGTTGTTGAGCACGGTTTGCAAAGCCGCAAACGTCGTGTTGTTATGGTGGGTGTTAATCTATCTGATATGGCTGAGTTCCTAATGACGATTCCAATGAACTTGGCAAAATCATATGATGACGCGCTAGTGCGTGGGCAAATCGGGCGTCGATAAGAGGAAAATCGACGATTAATTAGGCCAGTCAGAGCAGGTTTTTTAATAATTTCAAGACCTTACTTTTTGTCAGTCGTGGCTATATAATAATGGAGCTTTAAAGAAAGAAGGAAAATTATTAATGGCTAAGACAGCTTTGGTTACTGGTGCAAACAAGGGAATCGGTTATGCGATTGCAACGCAATTGCTACAAAAGGGCTACACCGTATTGGTCGGCGCACGTGACGCCGAGCGTGGTGCAGCTGCTGTGAGCGACTTGCAAGCATTTGGTAATGCAGAATTGTTGTTGGTTGATGTTGCTAACTTAGATAGCATCCATGAAGCAGTAGCAAACATTAACGCGAACTACGACGGGTTGGACTTGTTGATTAACAATGCCGGTATTTCAGGTGATATGGAACGTACGGCATGGGAGTTTGAAGCACAAGAGTTGCTTGATATCTATAAGGTCGACTTCATCGGACCATACGAGTTGACGAAGGGGCTTTTGCCAGTACTACAAAAGAATAATGGAACGATTATTAACGTTTCAACGCCAATTGAGCCAGGTAAGTGGTGGCACCCACTTGGATACATGGCTGCTAAGGCACCGCTTAATGTGATGACGAAGGACTTTGGTCTTGAGTTCGAGCAACAAGGGATGCCTGTTGAGATTTTTGCCGTGATGCCAGGTGCTGTTTCTACTGACTTGAACGGCCACATTCAAGGTGACTTCGTTCGTACGACAGAAAATGCTGCTGAACTGATTTTGTCATTCTTCTTTGATGATCAAAACCACAACGGTCAAGTTATTAATGAAGATGGTTCAGTCGTTAACTACAATCCACAACACTAATAAAGAAACCATCCAACTTCACGGTTGGATGGTTTTTATCGTTTAAAACGAACCAAGCGTTGAATGTTTCTTTTGAATATATACACCTCACAATTCATATACCGCAAAAACATGCACGAATATTCAAAAAAGAGTGCAAAAAAATACACCGGTGTGCTATGATATTACTCGTTGCTATTAAGGGTTTGCCTTTTGGCTGATGAATAAAAAGAGAATAAAAGAGAAAATAAATTTGTATATCATAGCAAATTTATTCAGAGGAGGGGCAGCGCATGGCAGACAAAAACGCCGCGCCTGATTCACTAAATCGTGGGTTATCAAAGCGTCACGTGACGATGATTGCGATTGGTGGAACGATTGGAACAGGGTTGTTCTTGGGAGCCGGAGACTCAATCAGTCTGACAGGACCATCAATCCTATTTGTTTACTTACTAACAGGAATCTTCCTATATATCATGATGCGTGCCATTGGTGAGTTGCTTTACGCCGATCCGGACAACAATTCATTCGTGGCCTTTGTGTCAAAGTACTTAGGTCCTGGGGCTGGGCACTTCGTGGGTTGGTCATACTGGATTACACTGATTTTGCCAGCTATGGCGGAGTTGACGGCCATTGGGTTATACGTGCAATACTGGTTACCAAATGTACCAGCTTGGTTAATCGAAATTATCGTGATGATCTTGCTGGTCGGGGTTAACTTGTTTGCAGTTAATTTCTTCGGTGAAGCAGAGTTTTGGTTCTCATCAATCAAAATTATTGCCATCCTAGGCATTATCGCAACGGGAATTATTATGATGCTAACTGGGTTCAATGCACCAGGTGCACACGGTGGCCCAGTATCATTCGGGAATATCACGCATAACTTCAAGTTCTTCCCAAACGGGGGGATGAGCTTCATGCAAGCATTCCCGATGGTCTTCTTCGCATTCGTTGGAATTGAATTCGTTGGTTTGATGTCAGCGGAAACAAAGAACCCACGCGAGGTGATGCCAAAGGTTATCAACACGGTGCTATTCCGTATCTTGATTTTCTACGTGGGTGCCTTGGCAATTATCATGTCAATTTATGATTGGCATTACTTGCCATCAAACCAAAGCCCATTCGTGTTTATCTTTAAGTTGATTGGTATTCACTGGGCAGCAGCGTTGTTGAACTTCGTGGTTTTGACAGCTGCGATGTCAGCCTTGAATACGTTGATTTACTCAGCTGGGCGAGACGTTTACGCTTTGGCTTTGGAAAATACAGGAAAGTGGCAATCATACTTCAAGGTACTATCAATGAAAGCAATCCCATCACGTGCGGTATTGTTCTCAGCTATTTTGATTATGTTGACGCCAATCATCAACGCATTGCCAATCTTTGAATCAGCCTTTAACTTCTTCGCATCAGCTACGGCGGCGATTACGTTGGTTATCTACAGCTTGATTATGTTGGCCCACCGCAAGTATCGCGCTAGTGCAGACTACATTGAAGATGGCTTCAAGATGCCATTCTACAAGATTGCTAGTCCATTGACGCTTGCATTCTTCTTGTTCATCTTCGGAACCTTGTTCTTGGACAAGACAGACATGATTGCGGCCTTTGGTGGTATCGCCTGGACGATTGGTTACGGTTGGTACAGCCACAAGAAGTACGGCATGAAATTTTAAAAACGATTGAACTCACTGACTCGTGTCGGTGAGTTTTTTTCTGGTTTGTTTTTGTATTAAAATTCGATTAGAATAAAGACACGAATGAAAACGGAGGTTATGAGATGACGGACTCATACACAGGTGCGGATTTACGCGCGCTATTGAAAGAACAAGCCTTGTTGGAAGAAACAATGGCTTTGGCCAGCTGGGATCAACTAACGGGGATGCCCAAGGATTCAGGTGAATTCCGTGCGGAACTACAAAGTTATCTAACGGAAAAGTATTTGGGTGTTTCAACTGGTGACCAAGCCAAAGCGTTGGTGGCTTACTTTGACGAACATGCTTCAGAACTTTCTGACGATGAACAAGCTTTGTTTGCGAAGTTCAAGGAAGATTATGAGCGTGATGCGGTTGTGCCGGCTGACGAGTACATTTCGTTTAACAAGTTGAGTTCATCAGCGCAAGACGCGTGGTCAGAGGCCCGTGAGCAAGATGATTACAGCATTTACGCACCATACCTCCAACAATTGATTGCGTTGAAGCGCAAGTTTATCACGTACTGGCGCAAGGATGAGGCCACACCATATGATGTGTTGTTAAACCAATTTGAGCCTGGCTTAACGGTTGAAAAGTTGGACGCAGTCTTTAATGAAGTGAAGGCGGGCGTTGTGGCTTTGCGTAATCGTTTGGCAACGGAAGGAACTGAACCGGATGACAGTTTTCTCCACCGTGATGTCGCGATTGCTGATCAGCGCGGGTACGTTTGGGATGCCGCAGTTCGTTTGGGCTACAATCCAAACAAGGGACGTTTGGATGATACGATTCACCCATTTATGCAAGACTTAAACCGCGATGATGCTCGTATTACAACGCGTTGGGCAACCGATGATTTCCAGATGGCAGTGCTGGGTATTTTGCACGAAGCGGGGCACGGTTTGTTTGCGCAAAACGTGGCGCCAAAGTGGGATTACACCCCATTTAACAAAGCGATTGCGATGAGCATTCACGAGTCACAGTCACTCTTCAATGAAGTGGTTATTGGCCGTTCGGAAGCCTTTTTGCGTCATGATTACCCAATTATGCAAGCAGCATTCCACGGTGTCCTAGATGATGTAGATTTTGAAACATTCTACAAGGGCTGGATGAAGACGCAAGCCAGCTTGATTCGTACGGAAGCTGATCCATTGACATATCCATTGCACATCATCATCCGCTATGAAATCGAGAAGGCAATCTTCAATGATGACATCGATGTCGAAACATTACCTGAGTTGTGGAATGCCAAGTATCAAGAGTATTTGGGTATTCGTCCACCGTCAGATTTGACAGGAATCCTGCAAGATATTCACTGGGCTGGGGGCGACTTTGGGTACTTCCCATCATATGCATTGGGTCACTTGTACGCGGCTCAATTCCGTCACGAGATGGCGAAGACGTTGGATATCGATGGCTTGCTAGAAGCTGGTGATATTCAACCATTGTTCGACTGGCGTAAGGAACACGTATGGCAATACGGGGCATCAAAGACGCCATCACAAGTATTGCGTGATGCTACCGGTGAAGATTTGAATCCACAATACTGGTTGGACTTGCAAACACGTCGTTATTTGCAAGCTTACAACGTTAAGTAAACAACTGAAGGCGATATTTTAAGGCCGTGAATTTCTTGAAGCAGATTCAAGAAATTCACGGCCTTTATGTTTAGTTTGTGCTTCGCTGAAGTTTGGTTTTGGGTCGGTTGATTATGATTGCCAACAATCGAAAGAGAGGCAATTTTTATGACAAAAACTAATAATTCGGCAGCCGTGATTTTGATTCCGGCCTATGAACCAACAGAAAATTTTATTACCGTGATGATTAATCTGAAGGCAGCGACTAATCGTCCAGTTGTGGTGGTGGATGATGGATCAGGCATCCATTACCAAACAATCTTTGCACAAATCGAAGAGCTAGGTGCCACGGTACTAGTACATGACCAGAATCGTGGTAAAGGTGTGGCGCTAAAAACAGGGATTAAGTATGTCCAAACAGCATTTCCTAACACAGCTGGCATTGTGACGGCCGATTCTGACGGCCAGCACGCTATCGCTGACATCATTCGAATCGCAGAAAAGCTGGAGGCTGGTACCGAAGATTTGATTCTGGGTGTCCGCAATTTTGAAAAGGGTGCCGTACCGCCTAAATCCTACTGGGGTAACAAATTAACCAGTAAGATGACGCAATTTGCAACGGGGCTAGTCATACCAGATACGCAAACCGGATTACGTGGTTTGCCTCGCAACACATTATCAGCGATGAGCGAGATTAGTGGTGACCGATTTGAATATGAAATGAATATGTTGCTGGAGTTGCAAGAACGGGGCATCGGTCTAACGTTGGTGCCAATTCAAACCATTTACGAAGGTAACAATGAAGGCACCCATTTTCACCCAATTCGTGATTCCCTATTAGTCTACAAACGCTTTTTGAAATTTGCCTTCTCATCATTGAGTTCGGCGATGGTTGATATTGCGTTGTTTGCAGTTTTGCTGCTGACCTTGTTTAAAGGGGCTTCCACAATGAGTTTATTAGGGGCGTCAGTGCTGGCCCGATTCATCTCTGGTATTTTTAACTTCATCCTTAATCAACGATGGGTGTTTAAGTCACAAAATACGACTGGTGATCGTCGCCGCTATGTCGCATTATTCACCTTTCAAATGGTCTTATCAGCTGGCCTATTACAGTTAGTGGATACGTTTATTCCGCATCCAGTGCCGGTGAAAATAATGGTAGACACTCTAATATTTGTTGGTAGCTATTTAGTACAAAAGAAATTGGTTTTCAAATCACGAATGGAGAGAACGCATGAAGCGTAAGTTAACGTTAGTGACATCCGCAATTTTGACGGTTTATACGAGTTTTACACTGGTCGATACGTTTATGCTACAGCACAGTGGTACAGCAATTGCGACGAGCACACAAACCGTCAAGAAAACGGCGAAGAAAGATTCAAGCACGGTCAAAAAGACGGCCACGTCCTATGAGGATAGTCACATGAGTATTAACGTCACAACTGAGCGTGTTGATGACACGACGGTATACGTGGCTGATATAACCGTTGATGATCCGAGCCTGTTGCAAACGGCCTTGGCTAATAATACATATGGCCGAAACTACACTGAAAAAACGTCATCGATGGCAAGCGAGCATAATGCGATTTTTGCGATTAATGGTGATTATTATGGTTTCCGCGATACTGGCTATGTTGTGCGTAATGGCACATTGTATCGTGATACTGTGGCAACCGATACGGATGCATTAGTTATTGATAGCGATGGCAATATGAAGTCAGTTAATCAGAGCGATGAAACAGCGAGTGAACTGCTTAAAAATGGTGCTCAGCAGGTACTGAGTTTTGGCCCAACTCTGGTTGAAAACGGTAAAGTAACGGTCTCTGAGGACGCTGAAGTTGGTCAATCACAGGCTTCTAATCCACGTACCGCAATTGGACAGGTTGGTAAAAATCATTACGTAGTTGTGGTTTCTGATGGCCGAACGTCAGAATCAACAGGCCTGTCTTTGTACCAATTGGCGAATGTGATGAAAAAGCACGGGGCAACCTACGCCTACAATTTGGATGGTGGCGGGTCATCAACTATGGTGCTTAACGGCAAAGTGATTAACAATCCAGTAGGCGGGTCTGGTCAGTCTAGTGAACGTGCGGTGTCGGATATGTTGTACTTTGGCTACAGTGAGTAAGGAGGAAACATGGCAAAATATCAAACGGCGATTAAGTGGTTCGGTGTGACAGGATTTATCTTTATTTTCCACCTGATTTACAACCATTTTGGTCACGGGGTGCAGTCGCCAAAAATGAATTGGGCATGGTTAGTACCGGCAGCGGTGTTGATTTGGCAAGTATTGGTGGTAACCATTAAGCCAGAAATTGCCCAAACCCCAAAATACAAAACGTTCTGGGCGTGGGGGAATTTGGCCACTTGGTCGGTCATCGTTGCCTTGATCGTCGCTGGTATCTTAGAAATTGCAGGGACGGGCTCGACCTTTATTGTTGGGTACTATGTTATTTCAGCCTTGCTATTAATTGGTGGCGTATTTCAAACAATTAAATCGGCGTAACGGCTTAATTTGGATGGATCAGCCCAACGACTGGTCTTTTTTTATTCACAAAATTTAAGTTTGACATCAGCTCCCTTGAGTGATCGTTTAAGGTTTGCCGGGCATAGTAATAGTACAAATTATCGAGGTGAAAGACTATGATGAAAAATAAAAAAGCAGTTGCGACGATTGGTGTATTGGGTGTACTGGCGCTAGGTGGTGCAAGTTATGCAGCGTTGCAATCAGATAATGACGATGCTAATAACGAAGTCACAAAAACGGCTAGTGCTAAAAGCTCATCAACAGGTAGCACGAAAAAGATTGCCGTAACGACTTATCCAACCACAGCGCAAACCGGTGATGCATCAAGCAAGGTGACGGCTGATGGTACGGTGGACTTATCTAAGATGAAGGTAACTGGTTCAGGCGTTAAGGTGTCTGATAAGACCATCACGATTTCTAAGGGTGGTACGTATTACATGACAGGTTCAGCGAGCGATGCACAAATTGTCGTTGATGCTGGTGATAAGGATGAAGTCACAATCATTATGAACGGTGTGAATCTAACATCACCGACTGGTCCAGCAATCTATGAGAAGAACGCGGATAAGACCATTATTTCATCAGCGAACAATTCAATTAACTTGATTGACGGCGGCACGATTGCTGATACCGACGAGGAGAAAGCAGCTATTTATGCAACGCACGACTTAACCTTTAAGGGTGACGGTGTGGTCGCGATTAATAGTGATTCAAAGGATGCGGTGTATACCAAGGACGATTTGAAAATTAAGTCAGGAACAGTGTTTGCCAAGGCAATTAAAGACGGTTTAGTTGGTCATGATTCGGTGCACATTACTGACGGTACAGTTAATGTGTCGGCTGGGGATGATGCGATTGAATCAAATCAAGACAATGATGAAAATAAGGGCTTGGTTGAAATTACCGGTGGAGACGTTACAGTCGCCACGGGTACAGAAGATGGTAATCACGGTATTTCAGCCGAACGTAAGTTAGTGATTTCAGGCGGTAAGATTGCGGTCACAAGTTCATATGAAGGCATGCAAGCCAATGAAATCGATATCGATGGTGGTGAAACCACGATTAGTAGTACGGATGATGCGGTGAATGCATCAGGTAGTTACAAGACACCAATCTTGAATATCACGGCCGGTAAGCTGGTCTTCCTAGCTGGCGGTGACGGCCTTGATTCGAACGGGGACATCACGATGTCAGGTGGTACGGTAGAAGCGATGATTAACTCATCCCCAGACAACGAGGCGGTCGATTTGGATGGCACGTTGACCTTTACCGGCGGTACGATGCTCTACGGTGGAACGGGCACTGGTGCAACTTTTGATAATGCTTATGTGAAGTTGCCAAGTGGGGTTAAGCAGGGCGATAAGGTAACAGTGGTTGATGATGCAAACAAGACGATTGCAAGCTACACAGTTAACGCTGATGGTGACACGGTTGCCGTTGCGTCAACTGACATCAAGTCAGGGTCTACTTATAAGGTTACTGTGAATGGTACGACGACTGAAGTGACGGCCGGTACTGGTTTGACTGAAGGCATGGCTGGTGGCGGGCCAGCCGGTGGCATGCGTTAAGGCTGATTGGTGATAATATGCAAGTTTTCAATCGATATGAAGTGAAATATATCATTACTCAAGCGGAGTACGAGGCTATTTTGCAGGCGTTACTTGCAACTGAGGATATGCGACTAGATCGGTATAACCAAACGGGAGAATCGTATCCGATTCAATCGCTCTATTATGCATCAGTGACAGATGCCGTCTCGCAGCAAGCGTTGCGATTAGAACCCAATGAATTTAAACAACGACTACGTGTGCGATCTTATGGGCCAGCAACTGCGGCTAAGCCAGTTTTCCTGGAGATTAAAAAGAAGTTTTTGAAGAAAACCTATAAGCGTCGCATCACGGTCGATTATGAAACGGCGAATCGATTTTTGATTGCAGGTGAATTACCGGACAATCAAATCGGTCGTGAAGTGCTAGCGTTAGCCCGCAAACAATTACAACCAGTGATTAAGGTGGCCTACGAACGAGTTGCGCTCCATGCGACGTCATGCGATAGCGACTTACGAATATCGTTTGACACGGACATCAGGACATCAACATTGGATTTAAATATTTCAAACCAAACGATTGGTGAGAATTTGTTACCAGCAGGAATGGTGCTGATGGAAATTAAAACCGAGTTAGGAATGCCGACGTTTCTGCGCCGAATAGTAGCTGATTATCAGTTGCGTCCCACGAGTTTTTCGAAATTTGAAAGTGGTCTAAAACGTAGCTTCCAAGAGAGCGACGAGACTTACACAGATATTTTACAAAAGGAAATTGCACATGCTTAATTCAATTTTTACAACGAGCAGTTCTGGAACTGCCATCACATTACCAACGTTTATCATTGCGATGGTGACGGCCATGATATTAGGACTCGTGACAGCCTTGGTTTACTTGAAAACTTATAATTCACGAGTGTCACCGCAAAAATTTTCGTTCACATTGGTCTTATTGCCAGTCGTGATTGCGGTCATTATTATGCTGGTGGGGAATAACGTTGCCCGTGCCTTTTCATTGGCCGGTGCGTTCTCAATTATCCGTTTCCGTTCAGCGCCTGGTGATCCAGCTGAGATTACGTATGTCCTACTGACGATGGCCATTGGTTTGGCGTCAGGGTTGGGATACATTGCATATGCTGTGATTGCCGCAACATTATTGCTATTGGCCATGCTACTAATGAATATGGTGGACTTTGGTGGTCACGCAACGACTGATCAATTGCTCAAGCTAACGGTGCCTGAAGATTTGTATGATAAGCAAGAGGTGGAAGCAATTTTGACCGAATACACCGAAAAGTTTATTCTGAAGCGTATTAAAACGACTGAATTGGGGTCACTGTTCGAGTTACAATATTTGCTAAGCATGAAGCAAGGCATGGACGATAAAGCCTTTATTGATGCCTTGCGTACAGCGAATGGTAACCTTGGGATTGCGATGCAATATAATCTTATCGCCGATGAATATTAAAAAAATCTCATTTTAGTGTTGACAAGCACTCATCTATTCCGTAAACTGAGACACATCAGTAGGACATAACATTGTACGTAAGAGAAGCCACGGTTGCTGTGAGTGGCGCAGGTGTTATGACTGAACTATTTACAACGGAATAGTCTGAAAGAGAGTGGCATGCGATTGTATGCGACTAATTTGGGTGGTACCGCGGATTTTTGCTAATTCGTCCCAGTAATCTGTTTTTGCAGGTTACTGGGACTTTTTTATTTTGTTTGGAGGATTGCACCATGGGGTATTTGATGTAACACGTGGCGTTGGCGGACTTGTTCGTTATCGCAGCTATAACTGAAAGTTGAACTGACTAGATTGTAACGAACGAGGAGTATACATATGGAAAAGCGAACAACACCACGCTTTGGACAAGCGTTAGCACTTATTGTTATTTTGATTATTATTTTTGCTGGTAGCATTATTGGTCTTGGGTTATCACCATACGTCCCATTGACGTTAAGCTTGTTGGTCACGATGGTCTTTGCAAAGTTGCACCGCGCGACGTGGGAAGACATTCAACGTGACATGTTGAGTGGTTTGCAAACTGCCTTGGCACCATTGTTTTTGTTCCTATTGATTGGGATGCTGATTGCATTGTGGATGGGCACAAACGTCATTCCAACGATGCTGTGGATTGGCTTTAAAATTGCGAACGCCGCTTGGTTCTTGCCAAGTGCAGTCTTGGTAACCGCGATTGTGGGTTCAATGATTGGATCAGCGTTCACGACACTTGCAACGGTTGGGGTGGCCTTGATGGGTGTTGGTACGGCGATGGGATTTGAGCCAGCGTTGGTTGCCGGTGCTGTGTTGTCAGGTGCAATTTTTGGTGATAAGAGTTCACCATTGTCAGACTCAACAAATTTGGCATCATCAATTTCAGAAACTGATTTGTTTGCGCATATCAAGAATTTGATGTGGACGACAGTTCCAGCGTTGGTTGTGTCATTCATTATTTTCTTTGTGATTGGTGGCGGTCATGCCGGTGCTTCAACCGCAAAGTTGGCGAGCTTAGCCAACTTGTTGTCACCAACATGGTGGACGATTGTACCGCTGGTTTTGTTGGTGGGGATGGCCTGGGCAAAGGTGCCAGCTATTCCAACATTGCTAATCAACGTGGCCGTGACGGGCGCATTCTTCTTGCTTAATCACACGCCAGCAGTGCTGGGTGATATCTTGTTAAACGGTTTCAAGACGACGGCTAAGAATGAGATGCTACAAGCGCTTTTGAATCGTGGTGGCATGTTAGCGATGATGCCAACTGTCATCATTATTATGTTGGCCTTGGCTCTTGGTGGTTTGCTAACGGAACAACGCATTTTGCAGGCCGTTATGGCACCGATTGCTGATCGCATTAAGAGTGGGGCTGGTGTCATTACTGGTACCGTCTTTACCGGAATTGCAGCCAACTTTATGATTGGTGAGCAATACTTAGCAACGATTTTGCCAGGACAACTTTGGAAGTCAGCCTTTGATCGTGTTGGCTTGTCACGTTTGGCCTTGGGACGTTCATTGGAAGACTCAGGAACGGTTGTAAACTACTTGGTACCTTGGGGTGTGGCGGGTAGTTTTGCTGCACAAACGCTGGGTGTGCCGGTTCACAACTTCGCACCATTTGTCTTCTTTGCCTTGTTGTCACCAGTGTTCTCATTGTTGTCAGCCTGGACAGGCATCGGTATTAAGAAAGCAGCATAAGTTAAAACGCGCGCATCCGAGTGGGTGCGCGCGTTTGTTGTTAATGAATGGCTTGCAAAGCCAGCTTGTGAGCGCCTTGATTTTCACGATCGGGAATCCACGTTGTTAGGACGATCTTGTACCGATCAATCAGCGCCATTAGGGTGTCGATTAATTCAGGATAATGTTTGGCATACGATTTACCAATACTGTCAGCCACTAATTTTGAATCGATGTAAAACATCACCGTGTCATCAGGCGAGGCAATGGGGAGTAGTTGCTCAAAGGCAAAAATAGCGGCTCGAAATTCAGCTTCGTGATTACTCATCTCACCCAGTGCGTGATGAAGCTGTGTTTGCTTACCGTCGGCGGAGATAACAACGCCGGCACCGCTTGGACCAGGATTTCCTTGGGTTGCGGCATCAGCATATAACTTGATTAACATGACAAAAACCTCTAATTTCATTATACTAGAAAATAGCATGAACTCCCGAAAGGAGCGTAGACATGAAAGGTTTTTACCAACCCGCCGGTTTAGTAGGCTGGGTATCGTGGACGTGGATTTTGATGATTGCCTTGTTCGGCATGATAATGTGGCTTGAGGTGACAACCCTTAACGTTTGGACATATGTTTCATTCTTCGTGTTTGTCGTCGTTGCAGCTGCAACCATTCTGCGTCGACGTGTGACATTGGAAGATGATGCGTTGCGTTTCCCACATATTATTGGGATGCACACCGAGAAAATCCACTTTAAGGATATGGAATTTGTACAGTTTAACAAGCACACGGTTATGTTTAGCCATGACGGTGAGCAATACAGCTTTTTGATGGGGCAGCGTATGTTGCATGCTCTACAAGAGAAGATTGAAGGATAGAGAATTTTTATGACAGAAGAGACATTGGTAATCACGGACCAGACTGGCCGTCTTGATAAGGTCGTTGCTGACGCGTTTGAAGATTATACACGTACCCAAGTGACTGGCTGGATTAACGACGGCGTATTGAAGGTGAATGGTGCCGAGAAGAAGGCCAAGTACAGCGTAAAGCCTGGCGACGAGATTACCTTTACGGTTCCTGAGCCAGTTGAGATTGACCTGAAGCCAGAAGACATCCCATTGGACATCGTTTATGAAGATGATGACCTATTGGTTGTGAACAAGCCACAAGGGATGGTTGTGCACCCAGCTTTGGGCCACGAATCAGGTACATTGGTTAACGCGTTGATGTTCCACACGCCACTTTCAACGATTAACGGGGTGGTTCGTCCTGGTATCGTGCACCGCATTGACAAGGACACGTCAGGTTTGTTGATGGTTGCTAAGAACGACAAGGCACACGAAGCTTTGTCAGCGCAATTGAAGGACAAGAAGAACTTGCGCCAATACTACGCCCTTGTTCACGGTGAATTCATTGAAAACGAAGGAACCATCAAGGCGCCATTGGGTCGCTCATCAGCTGACCGTAAGAAGCAAGCGGTTGTGGCTGGTGGTCGTGATGCCGTGACCCACTTTAAGGTCGTGAAGCGTTTTGTGGGTTACACGCTATTGCAAGTAACGCTTGAAACGGGTCGTACGCACCAAATTCGTGTGCACATGGCTTACATTGGTCACCCAGTGGCTGGTGATCCATTGTACGGACCAAAGAAGACGTTGCCAGGTAACGGTCAATACTTGCACGCGGCAACGCTTGGTTTGACGCAACCAACGACGGGTGAAGAAATGACGTTTGAGGCGCCATTACCAGCGTACTTTACAGAAATGTTGGATCAATTAGACCCATATGCAGAAATTGACGCAAACTAAGTCCCAAACGACGCGGTTTTCGTGCTAAAATGAAGTTACTTCTTAATGCTATCCAGAGAGATGCAAGAGGTAACGAGACATGTTGATTTTAAACTTGGCGTTACCTAATTTTTTAGGTGACGCCTTTTTGTATACATAAACAGATAAGGGATTCGATTATGGCTAAAGAAATTGTAGATGCAATGGCAATGCAACGTGCTTTGACACGTATTACGTACGAAATTATCGAAAAGAACAAGGGTATTAATAACCTCGTGATTGTGGGAATTAAGACGCGTGGTGTTTATATTGCCCAACGTATTGCAGAACGTTTGCAACAATTGGAAAATGCAGAAATCCCAGTTGCTGAACTAGACATTTCAACTTATCGTGACGATGCAACGGACCGTAGCACAAAGGCGGTGTTGGATACGAATATCGATGGCAAGCGTGTTATCTTGGTCGACGATGTTTTGTACACGGGTCGTACAATTCGTGCCGCTTTGGATGCTTTGATGGATAACGGCCGTCCAGCAGTGGTTAACTTGGCTGTTTTGGTTGACCGTGGTCACCGTGAGTTGCCAATTCGTGCCGATTTCGTCGGTAAGAACATTCCAACGGCGGCTGCTGAGCGTATCAACGTCAATGTTGAAGAAGTTGACGGTGTTGATTCGGTTGAAATTCGTTAATTAACTCGCAGGACGGAAAGGAGGACTTGCCATGTTAACGACATGGTAAGCACGACGTCATGACAAAACGTTATTTAATTTTGCAAGATGGCACGATTTTTGCCGGCGAAGCGTTTGGATCACCTGCGACGAATTTTGGGGAAATTGTTTTTCACACGGGGATGACCGGTTACCAGGAAGTTATTACCAACCCGATTTATCATAATCAGATTGTGATGTTTACATCACCAACGATTGGCGCGGCCGGCATTAACCACCGTGCGGATGAATCAATTGTGCCAACGGTTAAAGGTGTGGTTGTGCGCGAGGTCGCTGATATCTCAACCAATCGTTTGCAATCAATGAGTTTGCACGATTATTTGAAGCGTCACAACGTACCTGGCATTTCGCAAATCGATACACGCGCTTTGGCCCGTCATTTGCGTAAAACAGGTACGCAAAAAGCCTCAATTGTCGATGCGCCAGATGACCACGCCTTTGATCAATTGCGGGCGATGGTTTTGACGACGCGTCAGGTGCCACAAGTTTCAACACCCAAGGCTTATGCCAACCCGGGGCGCGGCGCCAATGTGGTGGTGCTGGACTTCGGCTTGAAGAATGGTATTTTGCGCATGCTGAGTGACTTTGATGCGAACGTCACGGTGTTGCCATACAATGCGACGTCAGATGAAGTTGCTAACTTAGATCCCGATGGCATCGTGTTGTCATCAGGACCGGGTGACCCACGTCAAATTCCGGATGAAACGTTTGATATTATTCGCCAATTTGAGCAACGTGTGCCAATGTTTGGTATTGGTCTGGGGCACGAATTGTTTGCGCTCGCCAATGGTGCCAAACTACAACAAATGCCAGTTGAACACCATGGCATGAATCACCCAATTCGTGAGCAGATTACGAATCGCATTATGTTTGCGACGCAGGGGCAAGGCTTCAGTGTTGATCCAGACTCTGTGCGTGAAACGGATATGTTTGTCACGCATATTGATATGACTGATGGGATTATTCAAGGATTGCGTCACCGTGACTATCCGGCATTTAGTGTGCAATTTTTCCCAGATACAGCACCAGGACCGATTGAAGCAACGCAAGCTTTTGATGAATTTATGGAAATGGTGACTGCACGTCGAGGAGGGTGGCTATCATGAGTGAACGAATCTTAATTATCGGTGGCTCTGCTAATGATTTTGGTCGTGAAACTGAAAGTGATGCAGCGAGCTATCAAGTGGTTAAGGGGCTTCGTCGACGAGGTCATGAAATTGTAATTGTCGATGATAACCCATTTGGCTTTACAACTGAACGCGACGACGTGACAGTAATTGAAACTGAGCTAACGGCGCCCAATCTGGTTAAGGTAATTGTCGAACAAGGCATTACCGCGATGGTTGCCAGTGTCGGTGGCTCAACGGCGGTCCGTTTGTCAGCTGAAATCGTTGAATTGCTTGGTGATAGTGCGCCAAAAGTTTTGGGAATGACGTTGCCTGTTATGCAGGCGACGCAAAACACCAAGTACCTGCAAGAACGCCTCACGAAGTTGAAATTGCCAGCCATTCAAACGCGTTTAGCAAGCAATGTGAGTGAAGTATTCGATGCAGCACGTGAATTTGATTTACCAGTGGTGGTCCGTTCAGTGGCACCAGTTGGGCAAACGATTCGTCTTCAAGTTGAGGATGTGGAAGAACTGGAAGGGGCAGCCGAGACGGCGTTGAACCGTTCGTTGACCCACCAAGTTAACGTGGATAAGAGTATTCGTGGTTACCAGGAAATTGCCATGGTCGTTGTGCGTGATAAGCGCGATACGACGCTGTTAATTGGTGGTGTCGAGGATATGGATCCGGTGGGGATTCACTCAGCTGATTCGATTGCGATTACGCCAGTGCAAACGTTGCCGGATCCAGTATTCCAACAACTACGTAACGCAGCCTTTACCGTCGCCCGTGGCTTTAATGTCGTCGGCTTGTTGGAGGTGCGTTTCGCCGTTAACCCAACGACTGAAGAGTACGTTATCACGCGTTTGACGCCTTACTTTGACCGTACCTCAGCTATGCTGGTGGCAGCCACGGGTTATCCATTGGTACCCGTTATTGCTGGCTTGATGATGGGCGAGACGCTGGATAAGGTGCGCGTACCGTCAATTTATGCGGAACACACGGCTTTGTTGGAACCAACAATGGACCACATTGTCATTCGTTTCCCAGTGTTTGCCTTTGGTGAACTGGAGTCAGCTGGTATTCAAACGGAGAACCGTTTGGATACTGTGCAAAAATCGGTTGGGGCGACGATTGGTGTGGGCCGAAGTGTTGAAGAAGCGTTGGAAAAGGCCATTCGTGCCGCGCACTTTAACAACCGTAACTTCTCACCGACTGTTATGAATGCGTTGACCGATAATGAAATTATTGAGCAATTGATTCACCCACGCGATAACCGTATTTTGGTTTTGCTGGAAGCTATTCGTCGCGGTTATACTGTTGATGAATTAGCTGAGCTAACAAAGATTAATGCGTTTTACTTCTATAAGTTAGAGCGCATTAATAATCTTGAAAGTGCCGTGAAGGATCATCCATGGGATACCGACACATTGCAACAAGCCAAGTATTATGGGTTGTCTGATGGCTTGGTAGCCAAGTTGTGGGACGAAAAGTATGAGGCAGTGCGTCGTTATCGTTGGGATAATGGCATTTTGCCAACCTACAAGGCGTTTGAACCGTCAGCTGGAGAATTCGAAGAGTCAGTCTCACAATTCTATTCAACGTTTGAAACGGAGAATGAGAGTGAACGGCTTGGGGATGATTCAGCGTTGGTGATTGGAACCGGAGCCTTTCGTCTTGGGGATGGGGCAGCAGCGTCATACACCATGGCAATGGTGGCTGATGAATTGTCTCGCCAAGGGATTAAGACGGTCTTGATGAATAACAATCCAACTGACTTAACGTTCATTCCGCAACTAGCGCACAAGCAGTATTATGAGCCGTTGGAAATTTCTGATGTGATGAACGTCATTGAAATTGAGCAACCAACGCGCGTATTTGTGCCGGGTAATCGCATTAAGTTGATTACGAGTTTGCGTAAGATGGGTGTAAATGTTCAAGTAATCGCCAAAGAAAAGTACCTCCCAAGTAGTATGCTAAGTGATGGTCAACAAACTATTGTGAATTACTTCTATGACGGGCTCGAATTGCATGTGATTGGGGTCGGTCATCAAGATAACGGTGGTATCTTCTTCGATCAATCGGCGATGACGGACTCATTGTGGCAATCATTGCCACGCCCTGAGATGACGCTTGATACGGCCGGCTTATATCAATTGGTGACGGATCGTTTGCCATTGGACCATGAGGTGACGGCGGATGATATTCGACCAATGCCATTTACGCATATTGCCTTCCTTGATAAGGTGACCGGTGTATCGTGGCTTCGACTAATCGTTCGTTATATGTTGAATAAACAAACGACGGCCGACGAAGAAATGGTTGATAATCTGAAGGACTTATCATGGCGTATTAAGACAGCACGTCTTCGTTATCGTGATGCAGACTTTGCTGAACATATGAATATTCAGCAAACGTTGGATAACGGGCGCTTTGCGATGGGTGCGACCTACCAAGTGCTTTAAGCAACTTAAAGCTTGGTATGGTAAACTAAAACACATATATAAATATTGAAAGAGGGCATTTTTCCATGTGGAAGAAAGTAGTAGCTATTTTGGTTGTCGTTGCGGCAGCTTTGGGATTGGCAGCCTGGGGCGTTGGTCCTAAGTCAATCGCCACAACTAATGACGGTAACATCTCACAAGCTGATTATTACAAGAAGTTGAAGAACACGAGTGCTGGTCAACAACAATTGGCCAACATGATCATCGAGAAGGTTTTGGAAAAGAACTACGGTGATAAGGTTTCTGAGAAGTCAGTTAACTCACAATTCAACTCAGTTAAGAAGCAATACGGTGCACAATTCGCCTCAGCTTTGGCTAACAATGGTATGACGGAAGATACATTCCGTGATTCATTGCGCTTGCAAGCTTTGGAAAAGGAAGCGGTTAAGGCAAACTCAAAGTTCTCTAACAAGGAATTGAAGTCAGCTTACGACAGCTACACACCTGATGTGAACGTGTCAGTTATCTTGGTTTCTTCAGAAGATGAAGCCAAGGACATCATCAAGCAATTGGATGATGGTAAGAAGTTTGCTGACTTGGCCAAGGAGAAGTCAACTGACTCTTCTACTAAGGATAAGGGCGGTAAGATGGAAGCCTTCGACTCAACAAACACAACGCTTGAAGATGACTTCAAGACAGCTGCGTTTGCTTTGAAGAAGGGTGAGTACACGAAGACACCAGTTAAGTCATCAACGTACTCAGGTTACTTTGTCATCAAGATGGATTCACGTGATGAAAAGAAGCCATTCAAGGACATGAAGTCAAAGATGACTGATATCTTGGTTGAACAAGAAATGTCAGATTCAACGAAGGTCCAAGCCGTTATCGGAAACGAATTGGCTAAGGCTGACGTTAACATTAAGGATTCAGACTTGAAGAACGTTTTGTCAACGTACACGCAAGCTGCTGCAATGTCAAAGACAAACAAGTCTGACAAGGCATCATCAAAGTCTTCATCTTCAGAAGCTAGCTCATCAGAGGCATCAAGTTCATCTGAGGCTAGTTCATCTTCAGAAGAAAGCTCTTCAGCTGAATAAGATATTACACGAAACACGTAATCCTGGATTACGTGTTTTTTAGTTATTTTTGGAAAAATGGTGTAAAATAATTCGGAAATAATGTACAATAATATGTGTTATAAAAGTTTTGTTCGTATTTTACGACTGTTAAATCGAGGGGATAAACATGATTGATCGCTATGCACGACCTGAAATGCGCCACATTTGGTCATTGGAGAACCAATACCAATCTTGGTTAGATGTAGAAATTGCTGTAACGGCTGGCTGGGTAGCTGAGGGGCACGTACCGGCTGAAGATTTGGCAGCAATCCGTGCAAATGCAAAATTCGATGTTGATCGCATTGCAGAGATTGAAGAAACAACGCGTCACGACATGGTTGCCTTTACACGCAATGTGTCAGAGTCATTGGGGGATGAGCGTAAGTGGATTCACTATGGTTTGACGTCAACTGACGTCGTGGACACCGCCCAAGCACTGCGTCTACGCCAAGCAAACAACGTCATTAAGGCCGATTTGGCGGCCTACAAGGACGTTTTGGCGACATTGGCGCGTAAGTACAAGCACACGGTAATGATGGGCCGTACCCACGGTGTTCACGCGGAACCAACGACGTTTGGCTTGAAGATGGCGCGCTTTTACCAAGCAGCTGTCCGCGATTTTGAGCGTTTTGAACGCGTCGCAGCGGCTGTTGAAACGGGAAAGTTGTCAGGTGCAGTTGGTACATTCGCCAATGTGCCACCAACTGTTGAAGAGGCAGCCATGGCTGAACTTGGCCTAACGCCACAAGCAATTGGCTCACAAGTTTTGCCACGTGACTTGCATGCTGACTACGTGACGACGATTGCCGTTATCGGAACGACGTTGGAAGAAGTTGCCACTGAGATTCGTGGTTTGCAACGTTCAGAAATTCATGAGGTTGAAGAGGGCTTTAAGGGCGGTCAAAAGGGATCATCAGCAATGCCACACAAGCGTAACCCAATTGGTTCAGAGAACATCGTCGGGTTGTCACGCGTTTTGCGTGGTTATGCAGTTACTTCTATGGAAGATGTTGCGTTGTGGCATGAACGTGATATCTCACACTCAAGTGCTGAGCGTATTATTTTGCCTGATGCAACGACAGTATTGGATTACATGTTGCACCGTTTGACAGCGATTTTGGAGAACTTGCAAGTCTTCCCAGAGACAATGTTGGCTAATATGAAGCGCACGTACGGTTTGATTTACTCACAACGATTGCTTTTGAAGTTGGTGGATGCTGGAATGTCTCGTGAAGCGGCTTACGATACGGTGCAACCATTGACGGCCCGTTCATGGGATGAGCAACTTCAATTCCGTGATTTGGTGGATGCTGACGCAACAATCACTGAGAAACTAACGAAGGCTGAGATTGACGATGCCTTTGACTACAACTGGCACTTGAAACATGTTGACGATATCTTCAAGCGCGTGGGTCTATCTGACTAGGCTTACCCGTTTGGCAGATGGCATGCGGACACTTCCTTGTTATGATTAAAGCAATCAAACAAAGGGGGATGATTTATATGGCAATGTCAGATCACGTTAAGGGAAAGTACGACGAAGCAGCTGGAAAGACAAAGGAAGTTGTTGGATCAGCGACTGGAAACGAGCGCGTTGAAGCTGAAGGTAAGACACAAAACCTTGCTGGTAAGGCCCGGGATGCAATGGGGGATATCAAGGAAAAGGCTGCCGATGCGGTTGAAGACTTGAAGGAAAAGATGCATAAGGATTCAGAATAGTAGAATAGATCAAACAGGGATGATGGCAGCGAACATCATCCCTGTTTTTTGTGTACAAAAAGTAAGTTATTGCATAAATTTACTGTTTTTATGAATTTCGTGAATAAGATATAACTAGTTTAAATGCCTATTTTAAGGCGTTTTAGCTATTTGTAACTCATATAGTCAACGGGGTATACGTATATTTATTTCCAAATTGTGTTGACATTTTGCGTAAAACAAAATATGATTTGAATATCGAATAGTTTGATGTTCGAAATACTTTTTGGAAGGAGTGAGACTATGGCAGTTTTAACGACGACTGAAATCATGGATTTGATTCCCAACCGTTATCCAATTCTTTATATGGATTACGTGGACGAGATGACACCAGGAGAATCATTGATCGCAACGAAGAACGTAACAATCAATGAACAATTCTTCCAAGGTCACTTTCCAGGGAACCCAGTTATGCCTGGTGTGTTGATTATTGAATCACTTGCACAAGCGGCATCAATCTTGATTTTGTCATCACCACAATTTGTTGGTAAGACGGCTTATATGACGGGTATTGATAATGCCAAGTTCAAGCGCATGGTAAAACCAGGCGACGTCTTGAAGTTACACGTAGAATTCGGTAATCTGAGAGAGAACATGGGAACAGTAAACGTCAAAGCTATGGTTGATGGCAAGTTAGCAACTAGCGCCGAATTGATGTTTGTTGTTTCACCTGACGAGAAAAAGGCGGCTGACGCCAAGAGTGAGACGGAGAAGTAAGTATGGCAGCTAGTGAAGAAGCATCGTTCGAACAGATTAATGAGGCCCTAGTTAACGTTTTCAACAACGTTGTCTGGATTGAGGAAGCCTCATTGCGTGAATCAAAGTTTAATGACATCACGATTAAGGATATGCATACGATTGCAGCCATCTCGATGTATGAGACACGTACAGCGTCACAAGTCGCCGAAATGGTGCACTTGACGCCTAGTGCGATGACGAGCGTAATCGATAAGCTAGTGAAGAAGGGATATGTTGAGCGTCGTCGTGATGACGAAGATCGACGTGTTGTCCATCTTGTACTAACGCACTCGGGACGTACGGTTTTCCGTGCACACGAGGCTTTCCACCGCGGTATGGCCCACTCATTGTTTGACTCTCTATCCGACGATGAAGCGGCTGCCGTACGTAAAGCAGTGATTAATTTGCAAGAATATCTTCACGAGTTGATCCAGTTCTAAGAGAGGGCGACATGGAAAAATTTACCATCGTCCAGTCAGCGCGAGCAATCCCGTCACGAGTCGTGACAAATGATGATTTAGCATCATTCATGGACACGTCTGATGAATGGATTAGTTCACGTACTGGAATTCGGCAACGTCACATCGTCGACACTGAAGATACCAGTGATTTGGCTGTGACGGTAGCAGAAAAACTCCTCCATCAAGCTGGTTTGACAGCGGATCAACTAGATTTCATCTTAGTTGGCACGATGTCACCGGATACATTGTCACCGAGTGTTGCACAAATTGTGCAGGGGAAAATCGGTGCGCACAATGCTTTCGCTTGGGACCTAAGCGCTGCTTGTTCAGGTTTCGTTTATACGTTGAGTATGGCAAGTTCATTGCTCTCAACGCGCTATGAACGAGGCTTAGTTATCGGGGCGGAAGTGTTGAGCAAACTCGTGGACTGGGAAGACCGTTCAACGGCCGTACTCTTCGGAGATGGCGCAGCGGGTGTCTTACTAGAACGCACAACAGCAGCAACTGGTTTGCTAGCTGAATCATTGAAAACGTTTGGTGAACGTTCACAGTTCCTAACGGCTGGTCAACAGCAAAACGCAAATCATTTTGCCGGTACGTGGAAGACGGCTGATCCATATTTCAAAATGGACGGACGTGAGGTTTACAGCTTTGCAACCCGCGAAGTACCAAATGTCTTAAATGAAGCGTTGGCTAAAGCTGATTTAAAACCTGATGATATTGATGTTTACCTATTGCACCAAGCAAACGGACGCATTATCAGCAGTATTGCGAAGCGTTTTGGCCAACCAATTGAAAAGTTCCCAATGAACATGGCTTCATATGGAAACACAAGTGCTGCAAGTATCGGTATCTTGCTTGACGAACTTCGTGAAGCAGGCACGGTACACGCAGGACAAACAATCGCAATTGCCGGATTTGGTGGTGGATTGACGGTTGGCGCCTTGATTATCAAGGTGTAATTTATTTTTCTAAAATTGTATATGACGTATACATTTTAATTTTCAAACTACTTTTAAATTTTACAGAAAACAGAGGATATTAACATGACTGAAGCAGAAATTTTGAACAAGGTAACTGAAATCTTGGTAGACCAATTTGATTTGGAAGAGGGCGAAGTTAAGCCTGAAACGAACTTGACTGAAGACATCGACGCAGATTCATTGGATTTGTTTGAAGTGTTGAACCGTATCGAAGACGACTTCGACATCAAGTTGGCTGTTGCTGAAGAAATTCAAACTGTTCAAGACTTGGTAAACAAGGTTTCTGAGCAAGTAAACGCCTAATCACACAGACCCAAAGAGAAAGGGAACCGCAAAATGAGCGTCAAGCTAAATAATCCATTATTTGAAAAGTTAGGCATGAAGTACCCTATCATCCAAGGTGGTATGGCCTGGGCAGGGACTGGTCATCTTGCAGGTGCTGTCTCTGAGGCAGGTGGTTTGGGTATCATCGGAACGGGATATTGGAAGGCTGATAAGGTGCGTGAAGAAATTCGCCGTGCCCGTGAAGTTACTGATAAGCCGTTCGGTGTCAACGTGATGTTGTTGTCACGTCACATTCGCGAAGTCTTCGACGTCATCATCGAAGAAGGTGTTAAGGTTGTCGCAACCGGTGCTGGTGATCCATCACCATTTATCGAAGAATTGCACAGCCACGACATTTTAGTAATTCCAGTTGTTCCATCAGTTGGACTTGCTAAGATGATGGAAAAGAAGGGTGTCGATGCGGTTGTTGCTGAAGGTATGGAGTCAGGTGGTCACATTGGTATGTTGACGACGATGACGTTGGTACCGCAAGTGGTTGACGCATTGAAGATTCCAGTTATCGCAGCTGGTGGTATTGCAGATGGTCGCGGCGTTGCTGCGGCCTTCATGCTAGGTGCCTCAGGTGTACAAATGGGAACACGTTTCTTGGCTTCGGAAGAATCTGAAGTTCACGACAACTTCAAGAATGCCGTTGTCAAGGCAAAGGACATTGATACGTTGGTTACCGGTGAATTGATGGGTAACCGCGCTCGTGTTTTGAAGACGAAGATGTCAAAGAACTTTGTTAAACAAGAACGTATTGAAATCACAAAGCCTAAGCCAGATGCAGATGCGATTGAAGAACTTGAAAATGGTTCACTTCGCCGAGCTGTGCTTGATGGTGATAAGGAAAACGGTGCCTTCATGGCTGGTCAAATTTCAGGAATGATTACTGAGATTAAGCCAGTGGCACAAATTCTAGAAGATGTTTGGTCACAAGCCGAAGACTTGTTGAACTAACCAAACAACAGGGGAGAGAACATGAAACTAGGACTATTGATGAGTGGTCAAGGTGCCCAACAAGTTGGCATGGGAGCTGACTTGTACGCAAACTTACCTGAATATCAAGAAACAATTGACCGTGCGAGTGAGTTGCTTGGCTATGATGTCATGGCCACTGTTGTAAATAGTGAAGACAACATCAAGCAAACGAAGTACACACAACCTGCTATTTTGGCAATGAGTATGGGTATTTACAATGCTTTGTCAGACGTTATGGCAAAGCCAGCCGCTGCATTGGGCCTAAGTTTGGGCGAATACAGTGCATTGACTGCTGCAGGTGCAATGACGTTTGAACAAGCGATGTGCATTATCAAGGATCGTGGTGCTTACATGCAAGCGGCCGGTGATGCCAACCCAGGTAAGATGGTTGCCGTTATGACGGATGAACAAGATATGGTAGTTGCAACGCTTGAAAAGCTACAAGCAGCTGGCAAGCGCGTTTATCCAGCGAACTTCAACACATTTAACCAATTGGTCATTGGTGGTATTGAAGCAGATGTTAATGATGCCATGGCAGCGCTAACTGAAGCTGGTGTCTCACGTATGGTTGAATTGCCAGTTTCAGGGGCTTTCCACACACCATTGTTGCAAACGGCTGCTGATCAATTGGCAGTTCGCTTAACTGACGAAACGTTTAACACGCCTGAATTCGCTGTTTATTCAAACACGACGGGTCAAAAATTTGACGACGTGAAGGCAACCTTGTTGCAACAAATCACGTCACCAACCTACTTTGCCCAAGCGTTGCAAGCTATGGTTGATGATGGTGTTGATACGTTGATTGAATTTGGTCCAAGCGACACCTTGATGAAGTTTGCCAAGAAGATTGTTGGTAAGGACGTTAAGCGCTACTGCGTGAAGGACCTTGCTTCATTTAATGAAGTTCGCGACATGTTGATTGCAGAACAGGAGACAGTACAATAATGGATCTTGCAGGAAAGAATGTGTTGATCACGGGATCAACACGTGGTATTGGGTTGGCAATTGCCAAGGCTTTCGATGAAGCTGGCGCACGTGTTATTTTGCACGGACGTTCAGCCGTGAAGCCTGAAGTAATGGCTGAATTCAGTGAAGACACATTGGCAATTACGGCTGATATCGCTGATGAAAACAGTGTTAACGATGCGTTGGCAGGTTTGCTTGAAGAAGTAGACGGCATCGACATCTTGGTTAACAACGCTGGTATCGTTGACGACAAGTTGGCTATGGGGATGAAGCCTAGCGAATTCGCCAATGTGGTGAACACAAACTTGAACGGTACGTTTAACGTGACGCAACCACTCTTCAAGAAGATGTTGAGCGCCCGTTCAGGAAACATCATTAACATCGCATCAGTGGTGGGATTGATGGGTAACGTTGGACAAGCTAACTACGCTGCGTCAAAGGCTGGTATCGTCGGATTGACGAAGACGTTGGCAAAGGAAGGCGCAATGCGTGGCATTCGTGTTAACGCAATCGCGCCCGGCATGATCGTTTCTGACATGACGGATGCTTTGTCTGACAAGGTTAAGGAACAAGTCCTAGAGGCTGTGCCTTTGAAGCGTTTTGGAAACGCGGCTGAAATCGCACAAACTGCCTTGTTCTTGGCTCAAAACGATTACATCACTGGCCAAACAATTACGGTCGATGGTGGATTGTACATCTAAGGAAACCAGATACGACTTGATGCACTTATTCTTTCGTAACTTATTTAAATAAGTCGTATCTAACGCTTTAGGAAAGTAGAGGAGAACAACATGACACGAGTTGTCGTAACAGGTTTGGGTGCAGTTACACCCGTCGGTAATACAGCAAATGACTTTTTGGATGGAATCTTTAACAGTCAAGTTGGTATTGCCCCAATTACAAAGTTTGACGCCACAGAGACGGGTGTCACAGTTGCCGGTGAAGTGAAGGGCTTCGATCCTGCAGAACGCGTTGGAAAGCGCGAAGCTCGCAAGATGGATTTGTTCTCACAATATGCCGTTCACGCAGCTGGTGAAGCTTTGGAAAACGCTGGTTTGGCAGATGGTGTTGATAACCCGGATCGTTTCGGCGTTATCATGGGTAACGGAATCGGTGGTTTGACGACAATCGAAGAACAAGTTATCAAGATGCACGACAAGGGACCACAACGTGTGAGCCCAATGTTCGTGCCAAACGCTATCCCAAACATGGTGTCAGGTAACGTGTCAATGCGTTACGGTGCCAAGGGAATTAACTACACATTGTCAACGGCGTGCGCCAGTGCGACGAACGCGATTGGTGAAGCTTTCTGGCGTATCCAATCAGGTAAGTACGATGTGATGGTTACGGGTGGTTCAGAAGCAACGGTTAACGAAATGGGAATCTCAGGATTTGCTGCGTTGACTGCTTTGTCAACTGAGCCAAACCCACTAGAAGCTTCAAAGCCATTTGATGTTAACCGTCACGGTTTCGTCATGGGTGAAGGTTCAGGAATTTTGGTTTTGGAATCTTTGGAACATGCGCAAGCTCGCGGTGCCAAGATTATCGCCGAAGTGGTTGGTTATGGGGCTAACTCAGATGCCTACCACTTGACGAGTCCAACACCTGACGGATCAGGACCTGCTGGTTCAGTGAAGTTGGCTTTGCAAGACGCTGGTATTGAAGCTAGCGACATTGACTATGTCAACGCGCACGGAACAGCTACTGGTGCTAACGATGCTGCCGAATCAAAGGCAATGGAGTTGGTATTCGGAAAGAACGGTGTGCTTGTTTCATCAACTAAGGGTATGACAGGGCACTTGTTAGGAGCCGCTGGTGCCATTGAAGCAATCGCTGCAATCGGTGCTTTGGTTCGTGAGCAATTGCCAGTTAACGTTGGTGTGACGGAACAAGATCCTGAAACTGCTGGTGTAACGTTGGTTAATGACGACAACAAGTTTGTTGCCCCTAACTACGTTTTGTCAGCTAACTACGGATTTGGTGGCCACAACGCCGCTATCATTTTCAAGAAGTGGAGTGAGAATTAATGGGTTTGCAATTAGATGACATTCGAGCTTTAATGCAAGATTTGGAAAACAGTTCATTGCGTGAGTTTTCATTGCAATCAGATGATTTCAGCTTGCACTTGAGCAAGAACGAAATCGCGCAACCTGTTGTCACGACGCCTGCACAGCCAGCTGTTGCGAGTGTCGCGACAGCAGAGGCGCCTGTAGCAGCTGCTGAGCATCATCCATTGGATAAGGAAGAAAAGCAAGGCGTAACAATCGACGCACCGTTGGTTGGTACGGTTTACTTGAAGCCAAATCCAGATGCAGCACCATTTAAGCAAGTGGGTGACCACGTTGCCGTTGGTGAGCAAGTTGCGATTGTTGAAGCAATGAAGTTGATGACACCAGTAAAGAGTGAAGTTGCTGGTATCATTACTGAAATTTTGGTTGAGGAAGAAGATGTTGTTGACTACGGTCACGCACTATTCCGTGTCGAATTGGATGCCTAAGGAGGTCTCGACATGTCAGTATTAAACACACAAGAAATTCAAGAGATCTTGCCACACCGTTACCCAATGTTGATGTTGGATACGGTTGAGGAATTGGTACCCGGTGAGAAGACGGTTGCGATTAAGAACATCACAATCAACGAAGAGGTCTTCCAAGGCCACTTCCCTGGTAACCCAACGTTCCCAGGCGCTTTGACGGTTGAGGCTCTTGCCCAAGCTGGTGCAGTGGCGTTGTTGTCAATGCCTGAGTTCAAGGGTAAGACAGCTTATTTTGGTGGTATCAAGAAGGCCCGTTTCCGTAAGATGGTAAAGCCTGGTGATCAAATGCGTCTTGAAGTGACGCTTGATCGTTTGCGCGGACCAATCGGTGAGGGTAAGGGTATTGCTTACGTTAACGGTAAGAAGGCTACAACAGCTGATTTGACGTTTATTATTGGAGACTAAAATGTTCAAGAAAGTGTTAGTCGCGAACCGCGGTGAAATCGCCGTTCGTGTCATCCGTACACTGAAGGAAATGGGCATTAAATCTGTCGCAATTTATTCTTCAGCTGATGCGGATAGCCTCCATGTGAAATTAGCCGATGAAGCGATTTCAGTCGGGGGGCCAAAGTCTAAAGATAGTTACCTTAACATGAAGAATATCTTGAGTGCTGCGTTGTTAACGGGTGCTGAAGCGATTCATCCAGGTTACGGTTTCTTATCGGAAAATGAATTATTCGTTGAAATGGTTGAAGCCGTTGGTTTGAAGTGGATCGGGCCAAGCCCCCATGTCATCGAATTAATGGGTAATAAGGCAAATGCGCGTGAATCAATGCGTGCGGCTGGCGTACCAGTTATTCCGGGTTCAGAAGGATTCATTCGTGATGCTAATGAAGCCAAGCTGGTCGCTGACCGGGTTGGCTACCCATTGTTGCTGAAAGCCGCTGCCGGTGGTGGTGGTAAGGGCATGCGATTTGTTTATTCAGAAGATGAATTAGCAGATAAGTTCGATGATGCGCAACGTGAAGCGAAAGCTGCGTTTGGGGATGAACACATGTATGTTGAGAAGGTGATGGAGAATGTTCGTCACATCGAGATGCAAGTGATGCGTGACCAATTTGGTCATGTGTTGTACTTCCCAGAACGTAACTGTTCACTACAACGTAATAACCAAAAGGTCATGGAAGAAAGCCCAGCGCTTGGTGTGACACCAGCGATGCGTGAAAATCTAGGTGACATTGCAACTAAGGCTGTGAATGCCTTGCAGTATGAAAATACGGGGACATTGGAGTTCTTGCAAGATCACGATGGTCATTTCTACTTCATGGAAATGAATACGCGTATTCAAGTTGAACACCCAGTAACTGAAATGGTAACTGGAGTGGACTTGATTCGGATGCAAATTGAAGTGGCTGCTGGTGAACCTTTGAAGGTATCACAATCAGATATTGCCCTTAAGGGACATGCTTTAGAAGTCCGATTGAACGCGGAGCAACCCGCTAAGAACTTTGCGCCCAGTGCCGGTACAATTGATTTTGCCTTTCTGCCAACTGGTGGACCTGGTATTCGCATTGATTCGGCTATTTACACGGGTGATAAGATTCAACCATTCTACGATTCAATGATTGGTAAGCTTTTGGTGCATGCGGATAATCGTTTGGAAGCGGTCACGAAAATGGACCGTATCTTGGATGAGTTAGTTATGCAAGGTGTTAATACAAACGCCGATTTCCAAAAAGCGTTGTTACACGACCCAACAGTAGCACGTGGCATGTTTGACACGCGCTATCTGGAAAAGGAATTTTTGCCACGTTGGCAAGCTAGTTTGCCAGCCGCTGATTAAGGAGGCGAT